>ENA-OREC01000668-OREC01000668.1-marine-metagenome-genome-assembly--contig:-NODE-668-length-14578-cov-14.117578_pt1 | contig 14578 bp, 11 predicted proteins | sample MGYA00248626_ERZ508543 | MGnify/ENA primary metagenome ERZ508543 (study PRJEB26211, sample SAMN05518279) | marine metagenome | isolation source: Puget Sound, Washington, USA | host: Bankia setacea... | reverse complement strand
TATCTATCTATGCAACACGACTTTAAAACTACGGATGACTATACGTGCGATTTAAATATAATTCGTCGTTTGTGTTAAGATGTTTTTTTTTGTTCGACTTTAAGAATGATATCGCTTAACATCATGAACTAATAGTTACAGTGTGCCTTCGAGTGAATAATACCATCTTCATATATGAGTAATAACTTATTCTTGGTTAAAATCTAAAATTAAATGCCCTTTATTCGTGTTAAAAAGCCTCAACATTTTTTCACAATTTCTACTTTACAAACATGTCAAAGCTTACCTGACCCAATATAGATTGTTACCAGTAGTTTATTACTATTTATACGTCAACATATTATATTGGAGTCTTTATCAGTTCAAGTAAAGTACTATTACGTTGTTTTGTATGTATGTGGTGATATTTTCTTTACTCTCATTGTCTCTGTTGTAGGCCTTGTCAATGACTAACAAAGCACGCTCAGAAAACACTATCGGTGAAATCGTGAACCTGTTTGTAGACATGGCTCAGTTCAAGCATTACATTGCGTACTTCTTCTGGAATTGGGAGATGCCTCTTAATCTGGTACGGTTGCTAGTTTATTTTGTTCTCGTGTTTTTTACCTTTTCTCTGAACGATTATTTATAGTTGTTGACACCTATACACATATATTGATCGAGATAAACTGACATGCGTTTTAAGAGCACTGTCTTATGAATGTTCACTGTTAAATATTACAAGAAACCAACGCCTTTGCACAAACTGTTCCATGAATATATTAGAATGTGACTATCATGTTTTACTTGTTTGCCCCAAATACAGAGACTTATGAATTCATTTATTCCCACTTTACTATTGTCATTGGCCAACTTATCATAAATTCGAATCACTATTATGTCAAAACTCAAAACTTGTACAAGAATAAATTGCAACATATATCTAGCATGCACATAAACTTCGAAACTTAACTAATTCATAATACTATATAAATCACATTGCTTTAAATAAGTTTACTTTATTTCTGTTAACTACATTTAATATACATATAATTGCTTATTTGTAATTTTCATGTCTTTGTGTATTATTTATGTGTGCTATAAATGTATTGTATATGTTATGCACGAAATATATGTTATGTAATGTTATGTTAGAAACCAATCAAATATTTGAAATAAGTCATACATGTTGTTAACATTCACGAATAAATTGTATGTACATGACACGAGTCTACATCATAGTACCACAGCCTTGAGGAATATATATATATATATTCTTCTGAATTGTTCATCTTGTAAATGCGACAACGGCACTTGTTATTGTTCAGGGAAATTGAATGTACGTGTGATCTTTCCCTTTAATGGATATTGTATTTGTCTCCAGGTAAGCAGTTTGCTCATGCTGTATTTGACTGTAGACTACGCCGTTTTGGCCGGACTATCAGTGTTATTTTTGGTGCTTCCACTCAACACATACCTGGCCAGGATTGGTCATAATACTCACCTGGAGAAGGTTGACATCAAGGATAAACGTGTAAAGCTGATGACAGAGATTCTAAATGGAATAAAGGTAAGGCATACTCAATAAAATAATTACGCAATTTGAATTAAGTTTGGCATGTTTGAATGCTTATAACTAAGTTGTAATTGCTGCCGATATCATCAAGCGTTGTTACTACTGTCCTGTCCTTTGCAGATTTTGAAATTGTATGCCTGGGAACTAGTGTTTGGTGAAAAGATATCCGATATAAGAAGGCAAGAGATGCTTGTTCTGAGAAAACAACATGCATTTGGTATCATAGCCTCGCTTGCATGGGGTGTTGCTCCAATGTTGGTGAGTATATTTAGTCACGTATTATTTTCTCATTGAACAATTGCGATGTACACACATGATCGCTCCTACTTGAGTTTACATTTTCTATTAAATGTTATTAAACGAGCCCAAGAAAAAAAATTAAGCTCGCCATTTGTAAGCATACACCTGTTTGATAAGTTTAATTTTAAAACAAAGAAAATAGCAAAGTCAAATTTTTGCAGTATACACTGAACAAAGTGAATGATGTCATTTCTAACCTAACATTACGCTAACATATTATAAAATAATTCACAATGGTTATCTTAATATGAAATAAATTATGTAATTTAATTTAATATTTTCCATAATTTAATAGCACTATTAAATATCATTACCATACTAATTAATACTTCTCACTAAACTAACTACATTGTAAGAGGTACTACAGCACGTAAACCTATAACTAAATATATTACTGCAAAAAGGTGCATTTGAGTATTAATGTTAAGTAAATAGTGATACAGAACTAATATAATACATACTGCAAACGTTCAACATTGGATCTGTTCTTCTCCCAGATGACGGTTGCTACGTTTGCCACGTATGTCTCGTTTAACGACAATCACAAGCTCAGTGCGGGTACAGCTTTCCGATGTATGGCAACGTTTGGATGGCTCACGCATACCTTTAACTGTATCCCCCACGTCATCTCGCATGTTGCCAGATCACGTGTGTCACAGAAACGGTTGGAGAAGTTCCTGGACAATGTTGACATTCCAGACGACAATGTCACCCATAACCCTTCAGGTAAACATTATTGCGCTCACCTGATCCGTCTTTGTGTACTTCACATATCTGTCAAACGGGTCTCGGAATACGTACAACTCTAACCACGTGTTTCCTAGACACCACATGTGAATAGTGGTTACGAGTTTACACGAGTCTGTTTTCTTTCATATAGTGTATTTCTAAAATGAGTATGAGTAATATATAAATGATAGTTTTGCACATAACAGGTTTTCATGCATTTTAAATTTTGATTTAAGCTTTTTAAAGTTTTCTTATCAGACAAACACGAAAGTATTCCCCAAATATGTATTATTATTCTTAATCAAGCTTTATGCACTTTTTATTAAATTACTTTTGGTTATAATTTGATAATATATACTGAACTAGTTTTTATTGTATGGGTTAGTCCTACCTTTGATATGCTACATACTATATCTAGTTCGATGCTGGAACTGTGCTAAAATGTGAGGCCATATTGTATGTTTATTTACAGAGCGTGTGTTCACATTTCAGATAATGCAATTACAATTGAAGATGGAACCTTCACGTGGGATGAACAGCTTGGTCCCTGTTTGAAAGAGTACGCTGTCATACTATATTTGCCATACTGTTACACTATCTTTCATAGTTCATACTAGCTAAGATACATTATAAATTATAGATGGTTATACGTATACTATAGCAATCATTTATATTGGTCTACTTTTGTCGGGTACCTTTTTACACTGCTAATGGTTCTTGCCAAGTCAGCACATGTACGAGCTCATCTTAAGACGTATATAGTGTTCATACAAATGTGTTATGGTATACTTATTGTTTTCATCTGATTGTATTTCTAGTTTAAATGTTGAGGTACCAAAGGGCAGTCTAGTAGCAGTGTTAGGAACAGTTGGGTGTGGAAAGTCCTCTCTTATCTCGGCCATACTGGGAGAGATGGAAAGAGACAAAGGGACCGTCAATGTACATGTAAGTAACACAATACTGTTCATGATACAATGTATTGCTTTAACAATGTTAGACTTTTACCTCTTTGAGTATGTGCTTTGAACATTTAGTTCCAATATCGTTAATTCACTTACATAATCTTTAGAACGAAATTTGCATTTTGTTTCACTTTCTATTGTATTCCTCACCATCCGATCACCTGAAAAAGAGATATTTTTATGACGTTTTATCCTATTAAAAATGTTTATTGTCATCGTTTTCATTTTTACAGGGAAACATTGCTTACGTTCCACAGCAGGCATGGATACAAAACGAGACTCTCAGAAATAATGTGTTATTCGGGAACAAGTACAGAGAAGGTGTTTACAATGATATAATCGAGGGTTGCGCATTGACAAAAGATCTAGAAATCCTTCCAGGCGGAGATAAAACAGAGATAGGAGAAAAGGTATTAGGAACAAACCACCGCGATAGTTGCTCAATTCATCAACACTTACTTGTTTACCAGATTAATATGTCTATGGTTGAATTAAACGTTTGGCTGTGCAGTTGATTATATATATGGTTATACATGTGTATGTGATAATGAGGTGCAATATATTCAGCTTAAAAGGTAATACTCCGCATGCATAAAATAATGTTCTTTCTATTTCAGGGTATTACTTTAAGCGGCGGTCAAAAGCAGCGAGTAAGTATCGCACGATCCGTCTATTTCAATGCTGACATCTATCTGTTTGATGATCCACTAAGCGCAGTCGACTCCCATGTTGGAAAACATATCTTTGATCACGTGATTGGCAAAAGTGGATTGCTAAGAAATAAGGTAAAGTTTACGTACTACCATCAGCGGCATCATTCACAATATATATTTATAAAATCCATTTAGTATGTTTATAACCACTCGATATTAATAAATTATGCTACAAATAAACCCAGAGGACACGCAGCATTTTTATTGAAGGACAAACGATAAAGTTTCAAATCAATCTTTTACCAATAAATGTACTTGTGTTGTAACTACTTACGTTCGTAACGCATAGTCAATGTAAATCTACATTATCTTTAAGACTAGGGTCCTTGTTACCCATGGCATTACATGGCTTCCATACGTGGACAACATCTTGGTAATGGACAATGGTAGAATTGCTGAATCAGGGACTTACAAGCAACTGCTGGAGAATGGAAAGGCGTTCGCTGACTTTATCAAGAAGTACAAGAACGATGATTATATGTCTAGCGATGATGAAGAGAACGTTTTTGACTCAGGTAAGGTCGATTTAAGTACTTGTTGTTTGTGTACATACGAGTATATATATGCCTGTACCTAATTCCAATATCTTACCCACCTTGGTCAGTTTGTTCTCTAGTTGTTACGACCAGACTACGCTTGGTAGTATGTCGTTGACCACAGTGCACTTGTGTTTTATATGTTTTATAATATATAGGCTCTATTTAGGGGTTATAGCCACCATAAGATATCCGTGTATAATGTACTAGTATTTGTTTCATAAAACTGCACATTAGTTTATTATCTGTTGTATTATTATTGTTGGTGTGTATTCGATGCTATCGTATGATTTAGTGCAACACTATAGCACCACATTATAAACACACTATGTTTATGGTCGAACGATATATTGATTATTTTGTACTATTTGTTTCATATTCATCTTGCTGTGTATTGTTTATTGGGATATATGCTCAACTCAACCATTTTTGCTTGTACGCTTATCCATGTTGTCCATGTTAAACCTTATTGTTGTAACCTGCTTAGCATACATGTCGTAAACCAGTAGTTGCATAGTTTACGTGTTGTGTGTGGGACTGCTATGTCTGTTATTGACCCAAGTGAAAAAAAGAATAACACAAGTTAAAACCCGTCTGAAATATATGTTGGAAAAGGGGAAGCTGCCTGAAATGAATGCTGGAATGAATTAGGAAATGAATGAATGCATGCATACATTGGATGGAACACACTGAAATAGCTATACATAGGTAGTTCGCAAAGAAAACTACAGAACGGAAATATTAATTTGAACGAATGTTCGATCACAAGTGTGAGACGAAATAGTGACCGAGTTGATATCGTAAAGGAGCATGATATGAACAATTGAATTCTGAAAAGATGAACAGTTGGTTCATAGCAGTAGTACATAATTGAAACAGAGTTGAGCAAACTGCCAAGAAGCTACATTGTGTGAATGTAAAACCAATGAAAGCGTTCGTAAAAATTAACACACAGTCTAAAGAAGCATCCGACACATTAATACGTGGAAGAATGCTTAACGTTAATGTGAAGTAATTTAATGAAAATGAAACGGAAGAACACCATCTCTGTTTTGTAGTACCCACAACAACCGTGAACTCGGGGCAGATTTTGGAGTCGGAAATGGTGGCAAACTTTGTCAAACTTTCGGATGCTTCGGAAGTTGGATCTAGTAAGTGTTTTGCTGTTGGAAGAAACGTTCATATCGAATAATAAAAGATACAAGTATGAAACAAATGCTGCTGGAAATAGCATTCAATGAAAGTAAAATGAAAGCTGGAGCACATAGTGATTTGCTGTATGAAGTCTGGAGTACTATACTGCTACACTGAAATGCGCCCGAGAATGATATGCCGTGAAATGGTTTTAATATAACAAGAAGACAAGATAGTAGTATTCATTTATTTATACATACGACTTTCTGGAAGTCATCTATGTAACAAGTGTATTTCATTATATTCAACATTGAATTTCCAATAGAGGTTATATCAGTTTGTGCGTTTTTGCTTTTTATGTAGTCTTTGAGATAAGTAATATATTGCATGTTATATAGCATGTTTATAATGAGTACGAATGTTTAAGTATGTCTTAATTTATTGTTATCAATTTGTTTTTGTGTGAGAATGGCAGCTCTGCGAAAAAGTGTTGTAGTCCGTTTAGTAAATATTGTGAATGCTAGCCAGGCACTGTTTTTCACTGTGTTTTTCAATGCACATGACCAGTGTACGTTTGTTATATTTCTATATCATATACAGGGTGTCCTTTTTTTAAGTGACACTTACGAATGATTGTGTTTAGGCACCTTCAATATTTGTTTGACCGTAAATAAACATTTGATGATTTTTAAATAATTTTAAATATACTTTTTTTCATATTCTAAAATATATAGACTACGTGTTTACATTTTCTTTATTTTGCTAAATGTTGTTTCTAAATCTCGATCATTGTTGTATTGCAGATCCTGGAACAATCTTGAGACGTATGATGTCAGACAGTGGTTATTGTTCACCATCCGAGGAAATGTCTGACGTTAAGCCGAGGTAAGTTATACGTTCCTGTATTATTTGTTCTATGAATGCTTACATTGTCTCTACGTCACTGTTTGGCAAGTCCTGGCTTACAGTGGTTAATGCCTGTTATCCCACTAAGCATGTTGGCGTTGTTCAAAAAGTAACATATCACTCTTTCGTTTTGAAACAAACAAGAACGTACACTGTACACGCTCAGATTAATTGTAAAAACTATATTCGTTCACTCAGAATGTGTCACGTATACGTTAATGGGAGTGATTTTGCATCGATGGCATTGTTGTCAAAGTCTTCGATTACACTTTTAATAGACTAATATGGTTGCTAACTATGTACTGACCGATAAATTTTATTTGTCAACAGCAAACCATCAACAAAATCCGCCAAGAAGCTACGCAGAACAATTTCTAGGGCCATATCTTTAGAGGATCGCGTGGTTGAGGCAGACGACTCTGACGGCGACTCAAAGCCTGCAAAACTAAAGCGACTACCAACATTCGACGATAAGTTCAAACTCAACGACAAACGAATTGAAATCGATGCTGGAAAACTCGGCGAAGACGAACAAGTTGACTCCCAACAGGTAAACACGAACACAGGTTCAATTACTCACTTCAAACATTTTAGGGGAATTACGAGCTCGCATAAAGGATTTCTTTATACAATTACATCCGTGTTTGTATGTGAAGTTGCTTAATGTAAACAACTTTCAATCACAGTATTTGAATTCACTTCATACATTTCGAACAGGTAGGGTACTATGTTGCTTTCATTGTTGTGCTAGTTTGTATCATTTTCCTTTTCAATTCCTTTATAGGTTGAGCTGAGTAGCTTGATTCCTTACTTCAAGGCGTTTGGACTCGCTCCTTGCATACTGATCATCTTCTTCCTCATAATACACAGATTTTGTGATGTCGGTGTGGATATTTGTATACGAGATTGGACGGATGACAGCGACCTCCAGAACTTGACCAAGTTTACTAGTGACAGCCAGGAACGAGCTGACAGAAACTACTTTTACATCAAGAACTATCTGATCGTGTCTGCCGTTTATGGTAGAGATATTTTCTTCAATTTTAAAGCTTTATGGCATTTAGATTGTATTCCTGCTTAAAACACGTATCATATAAAGGTTAATAGTTATACTACCTAAACGAAATTAGTTGTGCATTGAAATATATAAGGCCAGAGACGTTTACTTAGCAAATTTCACGTACGCAAATTGCTTGCAAAAACTTATGGACACCCATTACATCCTCTCTTTCTGAACGAAATAACTTGATTGTGCTATTTGTATGGTACCATGTTAAAATCGTACTTGATTATTCATTCCCTGACACACTTTCATAGTTATAATCCTATTTCAATTATACTTTCAGCTGTTTCTAGCCTTATTGTCCGAGCTGTGATTGGGTATTGCGTTGTACGGGCTGCCACAATGTTACATCAAAACATGCTAACCAACATTCTCCGAGGACCTATGTCATTCTTCGATACCACCCCAGTTGGGCGTATTGTGGCAAGGTAGATATCAAACCTATACATTACTACATTGACTAAAATTTTGAGATAAAAACCAAATTAGAATCGTATCATGTTATAACAGCCATGAGAAGGCAATGAGCGGGTTGATATTCAGTGTTCACAGGTGGATCATATGCGAGTTTTAGCTTCTGATACCGATGTAAATACCGTCGTTAAACATCATATTACTACCATATACGTACGGTAAAGAATAGTAATTCAATCAACGGATTGTTTTTTTATCCCTAGATTATAAGCATGTTTATGATTGAAACATTGTGGTTTTAGTTTAAATTTACTATTTTTAATTCGCAGGTTTTCTCAGGACATTGAACCGTTGGACCATCAGATATCAGGCCAAGCTGAAGAATGTTTGAACTGTACTTTCGGGCTTATCAGCGTATTTGTTGTCATCGTCTCATCAATGTCATGGTTTGCTGTGATGATGATACCGATTGCATATGGATACTTTGAAATACAGGTAAAGTTAAATCCACACTACCACAAGTTTTAAATAATAAATTATCTTACAAGGGTTATTGAGGTTCCGGTAGCTTGTTTAACGCCAAGGTATCTCATAAATACAATATCTCTCTTTGTAGTCATTCCATATGATTAAGTGTTATAAACAGTATTTTACTGGATGATCATTTGCTTCATTTGTTAACCCGCTTTATTTACTTATAATGTAACAAAGACAATCACACACGTTTTAACAACATAATACATTACCAAAGTCAGTTCCCTTGACTTACCAAAGCCGTGCTATAAACGCTAAAGTTTCAGTACGGAATATAAGTGGAAATATAATCCAGTTGTTATAGCCTAATTACCAATGATGAGATATATTTTTTAAACATTCGTAAATTGTATAGTGTTAAATGTTACCGTTAATCCATGGTTAATATACCTGTAGTAGTAAGGATGTAATGGGAACACTAATTCATGGTATTAGGGGAACAGCGTATGTAGTGTTTGGATACTGAATTGTCATTTGAGCACACACTTATTGGTTAAATGCATCCGACGAATCATATTTCTTCATACTGTTTTCAATTGATAACATATTTTGTAAAATAACTGTTTTGGCAATATAGCAGTATACCAGACACGCTTATATGAACAATGCGTATCATGTCTTTAATTTCAGCGACGATTTATACCCATCCGTCGTCATTTGAGTCGCCTAGAATCCAAGTATCGTTCGCCAATAGCTAGTCACTTCTCTGAATGTTTATACGGCACCTCCACCATCCGGGCCTACGGTATGCAGAAAGACTTCTTGGCTCAAAATATAGCGAAGTCAGAGAAACTGATTGAGGTCGTGTATCTAAACCAAGCCTCAGACAGGTAAAGTTCTATTACATGTATGCTTTGTACATCGACTTCGTCTGAACTCAAACTCAAACAACTATTAACTGTCCTTATTTGCATAACTAGGAAACTTGAATTCAAATATGACACGTAATGTACATTGTCTAAGTTTGTTTCGGTCTCGGGTTAGCCGATTGCAGTATATAAACATGTTACTTGAAGTGAACATGTGTTAACAACAGAAAGAAAACTATGTTATCTAATGGCAGAGATGTACAATGAGAAACCGTTTACAAACTGTTAGTAGTAATTGGTGTAAACATATATATTTAGAAGCGATATTTCACAATGCTCAACCTTGCTATTAAGACGATCAACTATGTATCTTGAACTTCAACTCATTTATTATCATTTCAAGTGTTGTCCTTTCCAAATGTGATTTTAACCGAAAGTGGAAATGGTGAACAAATATCTTTAAATGGCAATACAAAAATGACTGCGTTTGACTATGTGAACGTTATGGTGTTCTATAGAGACAGCGCCCATTGTTTTAGTTAATCTTATATATCGTATTGTCGATTTAGATGGATGAACATTCGACTGGATTTCATGAACCTACTGTCCTTTATCGCTGCTGCAATGTTGGCTCTGCAGGGAAAAGATCATCTCAGTGCTGCGATCGTTGGCATGGCAATTAACTATGCTCTGAACGTAAGTTGTTTTATCCATCACATGTTTGTAAACGACGAAACCTCAGAAATCGCATCATCATTAGTGCTCCTAATACACATGAGAGTTAATTCACTCATCAGTGTCATAAAATCGATGTCGCACTCAATTGAGATATGCTAATCTATGGTATAACACGAGCTCGTTCCAAGGTACTAACATCATTGGTGAAATGGTTACCAAGATACCTGACTCATAATGTTTGGTCTAAAGAAGACGATTACAATAAAACTAGAAACGTAACCATCATACAACATATTGTAACATATTCAACACATATGTGGTTTCTGTTTATACATGTGAATTTCAACTTCATGTTTAGTGTGTTGATATATGTGTTAAATTATGTGCTAACAAGTGGTATGTGTATGATTATTTTACTTCGGGTGTTTAACGCGTTGTGTTACTTTGCTTTCAGTTGAACCGTAACCTTCAGGGATATGTACGAGTGGGTGCAGAACTCGATAGGTGCGTGATCTGCATTGACAGAGTCTCGCAGTATTCGTCCAAGCCACAAGAGGTTGGTATTTCTGATAACAATGTTGGATGCAGGCTTTAAGGATAAGGTCCTACATGATGGTCCAATAACAAATCGAGTTATAATCTAGGATTGTATATAACACACGTTGGAACATTAAACGTTTATTCCTGTTCACAAACGTTAGCGCATCGGATGTACCTGCTGGTATCAATTTGGACGGTCACACTACTTAGTTGATTAATAATAGAACGTTTGTTCAGCGTGTTTACGTTGTTGAATTAGTAAACATATATTTAAGCAATGAAGCGCTATATTTAAAGATGTAAACAATGCGATTCAACGACACACAATGATGCATATACGAACAAACGCATTTAAACGTTATTTAGTATAGCTTAAGTTGTTTACTATCGGTTATTTTCAGGCAGCCTTACATACAGACATTGTACCAGCTAAAGCTTGGCCACAGCGAGGACAAGTAAACATCAACAATTATTCTCTGCGCTACAGAGATGGACTTCCACTGGTGCTTAACGACGTCTCACTGAGTGTCAACCCAGGAGAGAAGGTAATGCAATAAGTAATTAGTCAGGCAATGATGTAACATTAACAGTATCGCAGACCAAACAACATGGTTAACACAATATCTCGGTACACGATATAAATACAAAAGGTGTGTTGTGTTATGTCAGACTGCTTTTTTAGAACAACACATTGTATACATAAGTCAAATAAATGTAGGTATGAATGTATGAATACAATATCAATAACACATCTTCAAAAGGAAAAAAAACACGAGGACGCCAATGTCGATATAAAATGTATAGAAATATTAATTTGTATTTAACATAACTAAGAAGGTTTTTAAATTTGACATAACTATTTAAATTTATTTAATGAGACACATGGATACAATTGTTTAGCAACAAAGCAGAAAGTATAGTGGTATTACTAAGAGATGAATACACTATTAGTTTCTACATGTAATACTTTATATATTTAAAGCTAACATAATATTATTTACATTTTCAGATTGGTATTGTGGGGCGTACAGGTGCTGGTAAAAGCTCACTGACCCTTGGAATATTCCGTCTTGTAGAACCAGCAGCAGGTGCTATAGATATAGATGATCAAGACATCAGTAAACTTGGACTATTCGACCTAAGATCCAAACTTACTATTTTACCACAGGTACGGTATATATTTAGTGGCATGCTTCTACCATCGACTGTCAGCTATTTTGTTTAGGTAAATGTATCTAGTCGTCATTACCATTGGTTTATAAGTGTTACCACATACGTTACTACTTTTATCTACATAACATATCAATGACATTTCGTTAAACTATGCAACCTATACAGTTTTCCTGATGTCAAATTATGATGAGTGTACATGTTAACTGCAACACTGCACTATAGTAGGTATACGATGTGAGATTATTGGGCGGTACCATTTACCCATAACAACAGCCAATCTTTGTAGAGTCACATAAAACTTAACGTTATTATAATACACCTTTTCAGGACCCAGTGCTATTTACGGGTTCGTTGAGGACGAATTTAGATCCTCTTATGGAGCATAGTGATGAAGTTGTGTTTAGGGCATTAGAACACGCTCATCTCAAGTCATATGTTGATGGACTACCCGGGAAACTTGAGTACGATTGCGGTGAAGGTGGAAAGAATCTCAGGTAAATGTCATTTTTTTCTGATTAAGTTTCATTTCCAAAACCGGCATCTGGATAATGTGTTAAGAATTTTATACAATTTAGATTTACATATAGTACTAGATTATATTTTATTCGCAAAGCCATACATCATGAAGTTACATTCTGTGATACATTAAACATTGAGGAAAATAGGATTTCGTAATGGCGGTCTCTTTGATTGTTTGTATAGTACCAACACATCAGACATTAATATGGTTACCGATATATAGTCTAGAGATCACTGATTGTAAAAACCATAAACCACTGTACAATGTATCGTGAAGTAATGTAACAGAACATCTACACCTATCTATTGACGTAAATACTGACTATTGACGTAAATACTGACTATTGACGTAAATACTGACTATTGACGTAAATACTGACCATTGACGTAAATACTAACTATTGACGTAAATTCTGACTATTGACGTAAATACTGACTATTGACGTAAATACTGAATATTGACGTAAATACTGACTATTGACGTAAATTCTGACTATTGACGTAAATACTGACTATTGACGTAAATACTGACTATTGGCGTTAATACTGATTATTGACGTAAATTCTGACTATTGACGTAAATACTGACTATTGACGTAAATACTGACTATTGACGTAAATTCTGACTGTTGACGTAAATACTGACTATTGACGTAAATTCTGACTATTGACGTAAATACTGACTATTGACGTAAATACTGACTATTGACGTACATACTGACTATTAATATGATGTTCTTTCAGTGTTGGTCAGAGACAACTCATGTGTTTGGCGAGGAGTCTTCTCAGGAAAAGTAACGTACTGGTATTAGATGAAGCTACTGCTGCTGTTGACATGCAGACTGATGAGCTTATACAGAACACTATCAAGGAAGAATTTAAAGAGTGCACAGTGCTAACCATAGCTCATAGACTCAACACAATCATTGATTATGACAGGTAAGAATTGTTGTCAGAGCGTGTTAATGAATTTCTAAAGTTTTATATAAGTTTTGTTTTAGTATGATATACGTTTTCTACTGTCATTTACCAAATCGATAAGTTACAATATGCAATTGTCCTTAATACAAGTATACAACGTACTTATTTATGTAGTGAGAGTTTTGTCGATTGTGTTTGTTCATATTTGCTAAAGAGTAATATACCACAAACAATTACTCATTTAATGTCAAACTTTCAGTATTACAACACGTTATTAAAATGGCATTGTTTCGAATCAGCATCATTTTTGTCTACGATCCGCTTTAAATTACATAATTCAGGTTTGCTTTCTTGTACTTACCTTCTATGTTATTCCTTCTCTTTTAGAATCATAGTTTTGGATCGCGGACGAGTGAAGGAGTTTGACAGTCCCAAGGTGCTGCTTAACAACAAAAACTCAGAATTCTACAGTATGGCTAAAGACGCCGGTCTAGTGGCTTAAAGAAGAACAACCGCGACAATACATGTTAACATAACCACAAGCACATACTCAAAAGTGCTTTATCAAACGTTTTACAGATTTTTAAACATACACTCGTTATCATATTCATCTGTACAATTCATCATCTTCAAAACAAATAACACTTGTACGTACATAGCTACCGCTTAGTTGTTTGTTAGATGCCAGCAAATAGCGGTCACCAACAAACAATACGTGTACTCGTATGAACATGGTGAACGGTTCGATTCGAACGTCGACAACTAATCTATCCGACAATAATGCAGTTGTGTTCGTAGAACAGGAAATTTAGTTATTGAAATAAACTATCTGTAAATATCTTCATTCTACATGTGTGCTCCCTATCTTTACCAAGTAAGGAGGTAGTGAGCAAGCGTGTATTATTTCTAGTTTAGCGTGTATATCTAGTATGTTACGTGCTATAGCGTTCTCTGAATGTGTCAGGGTAAGGCTCAGTGTTACTGTGTTCTCTGAATGTGTCAGGGTAAGGCTCAGTGTTACTGTGTTCTCTGAATGTGTCAGGGTAAGCCTCATTGTTACTGTTGAACTATACATGCCTTTAAATATATCGT
>ENA-OREC01000667-OREC01000667.1-marine-metagenome-genome-assembly--contig:-NODE-667-length-14579-cov-13.268584_pt1 | contig 14579 bp, 6 predicted proteins | sample MGYA00248626_ERZ508543 | MGnify/ENA primary metagenome ERZ508543 (study PRJEB26211, sample SAMN05518279) | marine metagenome | isolation source: Puget Sound, Washington, USA | host: Bankia setacea... | reverse complement strand
CAAGGATTCCTCTTTTACTGCTCAATGCTTAGATCGAGATTTGACGTCTAGGCTAGGATTCCACTTTTACTGTTCAACTAATATTTTTTAACCAGACAGACACTGAGACAGGGCTTTAAACACTGTTCAATCCTTGCATGATCTTGAAAATAAAGCATTTACAGGGAATCCTGTTTAACAATTAATTTAGCACTTTACCACTCCAATCAGATATACAGTTACTTTCCTTAGCTGCATGATTTAGGGTCTGTGTCCTTTGTCAGCGCTGTATGATGAACTTCTGAACTTTGCATCTTTAACTTTCCTTAAACAAAACCTGTCCTTTCATTAGAATGTTCAAGAAATATGCTATTCTTTTTCTGTAAAGATGTCCTTTTTAAGAATCCTAGTTTGTATAAGAGGAAGTAAGTTTGTTTTCAGAGAATTTAAGCAGGAACAAAACAGGAAAGATGTTTTACCAACATTAGTATAACAAATCAAGGAAGCAAAAAGAACCACCAATTAGCCCAGGGGTGATGGACTGCAAAAAACAGATGTGTCCCCTTTTCCCCCTTCACTTTCACTCACACATATCAAGTATCTGGATCCCCTCCATCTATTGAAGAGCTCTTGGATTTTCATTCTGCCTTTTCTCTCCATTGCTTTTTTATGGCCACATACAATCACAGTACTGTAGCTGTTTCCCTCCTTTCTTTCTAATTAGTTCTTTGAAGGAAAAAATGTGAAAGAACAAAAATGCAAGAAAAAAAATATTTTGTTGATTTTGTAAAAAAGCCGATCTTCTGTCTGTGTTGAAAGGGAAGGCAATTTCTAATTATTTTTTCCAGAAACGTGTTGACTTGTAAAAAAAAGGAAAGCAAACACATCCCATTTATTCTATAAAAGGAAAATAAAACCACAGTTAACCAGGTTTTAAGGAAATACTGAAAGCTTACAGTGATTTTAACAATAATTAGTTTCACTGCCTGCAGTCTCGAGATGGTAGGGAAACAAGAAGCCACTGCTAGGAGAAATGCAAATAGATTTTCATGGGGTAATTAAAAAGCAGTTACCATGACGTGTTGAATGTATATTGACTATATTTTGGAGAAGAAAACGGCAACAAAATTCTATGATACTGAATCAACCCTAGCAATATAATATCGTAATTACAAGCTCTTGGTTAAAGGGGAAACCGTTGCAGCTTAGAGTTAATAAACCATAATGCCATAAAAAGACAATTTACCTGGTTTCCATGGCAACAGAAATGCTGAAAGCTACTTTAGGTTATTAATTCTCAAATACGACCAGCTGCGACTCAGTGTGGAATGCTAAGGAAATAAAATATCTATAAAAACGCAGAGATTGCCGTTCTTTGTTGTCAAATAAAAGGCTTGTCTAAATATGTCAAAGCCTTTTCAGGAAATTGCAGAGACACTTACTTGAACTAACAAATTTTTGTACCGACTATGAAAAGTACACACAAATCAAACATCTCCGTCTACTTGTATCTTTAGAAATATTTGTTTGCATATTCATTATCACTTGAACATATAGGGTTACACTTATAAAAGCGCCTAATTTCCACAAAGATCTACGTATTCAGCAAAACATTTCCAACATTTAACCGTGACAACCTCCCCTCTATTATAAGGCAGCAAATCTTTGTTCCCTGACCATAAAAAGTAGCTAATTCTGCAAAAAACAACTAATGTTATTGTCAATATTGCTGACCACTGACCAAAGAAATGTGGCTTACTTACACAGCAGTGTTCTGCCAATATCAAGACAAAACACGGACAGAAAAATGCACGAAAAAACCTTTCCAATGTCAATGTTGAGTTGTGAAAGCCAAACAGTTTTAAATTCTGTTTTATTAAGAAGCAGATAGACTAATCCTGTAGTATTTCATATGTTCTTACTGGGATCATTTCTCTCTGAGTTTATACAATAAGAGTCGGCCACCTACAGGCATGGCTTTTAGATAGCCCGTTCAATTCTTCCTGTCCATACGTCGTATTACCGGCCATACATAGCAAACGAAGCCTAAAATTGGTAAATTGGAAAGCTTGCTGAGTCAATGGGATATGTATAATTCAGTTTTCCATCGGTGTGACAGCGAATTTATGTACATGGGTTTTACATGGACACTGCTGAGCTTGATGAAACATGAACATTGGATTCCGTTATCTATTTAGTGTAATGGGAAAGAAGAAATGGACATTCAAACGTTACTGGGTATATTTGTCTTAGAAAATGGATACACAATCTGCATCCTAAACACCAGAGGCTTATTGCTGATTCTAACTTTTTAAATCTATATATAGAAGTGCTTATTCAAGTTCATCATCACTATGTTAACCCCTTTGGCTATTCAAATAAACCTTATATCAAAATTAAACGACATTATCACCTTATCTATTGAAATTGTGTCAAAATCTATGATACAATTTACTACTTGTGAATGCAAGAATTCCTGTCATTTAGCTTTGAGCGAATGAGAGAATCTGAAATCAGTTTTTTACTATTTATACAGCAATTAAAACGTAGCATGTCTGTAGGATCACTTTAATGAATTCTCTTTAAATAAGATTTTGAATCAGTTGTAGAAGAACAATAACATCTCATAATACCTTAGCAACAATCACACTGACAATTAATAAAACAGCAATACAATTTATGTTCACATTTTGCAAGATTTTGTTAAGAATATCAATAAACTATGAGGCTTTAGTCCTTAATTTTAGTAATAAACATCCAGTAAAAGAGTGGTATTTTTTATAAAGTTCTGTATTAATGTGCTATCTGTGTCTGGAGATTTTTCAAAGAGTTTGTGGATAATATTTCACTTTTATTAATAACATCCGCTTGTCTGGACTTTTGACAATTAGTAACCATGACAGCAGTATTATACACATCGCTTTAATACTGTTGAATTCATGTAACTCAGTTTTCATTGTATTTATTTAATGTAACGTTTTTTTCTTCGGTACATTATCCACTATATTAGGTCAAACAGTATTATAGTCTGCTAAATAAATTAGTCTGCTAAAAAAATTATGTTACGATATGTGCTGTTGTTTTTAAGTACACACAGATCTATTTTCACTTGTACCATGAATAAGTCACCTAACTTTAGATTCATCAGTAACAATACCTTTACATGAACCATCGTCACTGCCCCTTTACTATATCATATTCTAATCTTCTTGATATGTATACATTTCATTTTTAATTGCACTGCTATCTGTACTGTACACCTGGCCAATTGTGGAGATTTCAAAGTATTCTGGTTTCTATGACAACAGTGATGGGTTGACATAGAAGATAAAGAATCAAATCTTCTGTTTTCAAAAGATAGGCCTATTGTTAATTAATTTTGAAGAATTGATTGTTTTTTGTGAGTTTTACGGCAGTGAGCAATTAATTTAAAGCCCTCAGACGTTCATGTTTCCATGGTCTTACATCTTAAAACAGAGTCTAATAGATATACATTTGTTGATTTTCTGTCATACTTGTTCCACTTACAGATTCCAGGAAAGATGCAAGGATATAATTGGTTGAACGAGACAATAGATCTGCCTCCTGTTGAGATAATGCCGCCAGTTTTAAAAGGTCTCCTAGATGCAAACGGCAACCAGTACTATACAGTCACAGGTGAGCATTGTATTCTTGAGATTGATGGTTTATTGTCAGTGTGTCTTAAAGTGAAAAGAAAACTCAACTGTCTATATGGTAACTATATATATATATGTAACACAGCATACTGTTGCATTGATTATGATACTACCGACACAAGTAAACACTTTAGAATATATGAAACAAAGTTACACAGTAATACAATACACTTTACAGATTTACTTTTCAAGTTTCAAAGTCTGAACAGTACACTACTCCTAATCAGCTCAATTCAATTTGACTGAATCTTACCAGTTGGATAAAGGATTTCTGTTTGTAAGGCCCTGAAAGGTTGACATGTGCCTTTATGTACTGGAACTTGACTTTACAGAAATCACATACACCCCATCCTTTTCATTAATAATTCTTACCTATCTGACACCCCAAATAAAGTGTGACCAGTTAATATAGATTAAAGCTGTCTGACATTTAAACTTGCAACGTCAATCTTGGAAGTTAAGACTTTGACTACCTGTCACCTTATTTAGTTATTACGTGTATTTAAGTTTAATTACCCACAGTCTATCAACAGTTACTGCTAGGATACACTGACAACACCGCTGTAACTGTCTTCTTATTGTGTATATAGCTACAACAGTTGTGTGGTCACTCCATCGATATACACCTTCAACATTATCCCTGAAGGAAATACCTGTACAATTATAGGTTCATATATACATAATTTCCAGGAAAAGTCTACATTGTTATGTCTCCACAGATTCAAATTTCCTATTCCTGAAACCAGTCTCAGGGGTAAACGCAGTACTGGTCTGTTTCTTTGTTTAAATCCACTTGGCATATTCTCTCTTCACCCTTGGAACTGGACATAATGGCATATAATAAAGGGTAGGCTTTTCTCAGAACAAAATTGAATGTGCAAAGACTCAACAGTTACTGTAAATGCAATAGTGGACCAATACTAGGACATATATATATATAGGTACAGTCTTATATCAGTGAAGCTAGAAAAGGGTTTTGCTGGAGAGTAACTTGTATACTATGGAAAAACACTGGCACAATGAAATGAATGTGAAAAATGCTTTAACTTGATTTGAAAAATGAAGTTCCTTAGAAAAGATTGACAAAAGTAATTATACACTTTTCACAATATTGATCAATGTGGAATGATATGTCATAGGTTAATATGAATGCTTTGAACAGTTTTGTATTATGGGAGAAAAGTGTGGTAAGTAATATGTCTTTGGAGAATTTGGGCCAATTATCTTTTTTGCCATGCTGTCATTTAAGACAAGATTCCTGTATATGTATTACCATAGACCTAGAATAGAGAGCAAAACTGTTCCAAGTGTTATATCAAATACACTATAGATAAGTCTATCAATCGCTGCGATTTAGACTTATAAGTGATGTCCAAACTAAGTTACGTGTTAAAGAATGATAAAATGAATAGGTCAGTTTTACGTTAAGTTCTTGTATAGTGGAAGGAGAGAGCATTATGGGAAAGTTGGACGGTAATAAAGTATATGTCTGAATTACAATGTACAAGTAATGAATACTAGAGGAGATGGCCTTTGGGGTGAATCAGGTTTTATAGAAGCACTGGACCACCTCATCAAGCAATAATCGCATCCATATAGACATAGACATTATAAGGCAAGAAACTGGAGATGTATGTAATAGATTTAATGTCAGAGTTAGTACAATAAAGTTGTAACTATGGATGAAATCAAAAGGAACTTAGAACAGTGTTCAGTCAAACAGCACATAGAAAACGGCTGGTTATAGAGCTTCACTGATTAATGCGGAGCAATGAAAGAACACTGTATAATAAAATATGACTACATTTATATATACAATTTCATTTCATAAATGTGTGTTATAGAATCTCATACACATAATACTCATTGTTACACTAGTTCTGTATGTACCATATATATAATCCAAAACTCACTGCAGCATACAAACATGTGACACAATGCACACTAGTTCTGTTGATATCATGATTAAAAATCATTACTCACAGACAAGTAAACTGTTAACAAGCATATGTACTTCATGTACTACATATGTGACCTTGACCTTTACATTGCTGACCTTGAAATCAAATAATTGCATCTAGTAGTTTACATGTGACAACCAATGATATCGGCTATTAATGCGAGGGTAGCAGATAAAACATTTTTTATTGAAACTTCAAGCTATACTTATGTTACATAAAATGAGTAAACTCTAAGGATATATAAGTGTACCAGTATAAAATTATATTAAGTTTAAAAATAGGTGTATTAGCACTGCAGTGTTTGGAATGAGGTCTTCTGAATGTTTCGTCAATCACATTTAATACGTATACTATGGAAGGAATGCTAAGTTGAGTCTCACAGATTCAGCTCCTGCCATCCCCCCCCCTCCCCCCCGAGACAATTTAAGATTAATCCAACTATATACAGAATCCCATTTAATTTCTCCGTCTAAGCTCTTTAAACCTGTCTACTGAGGACAAATTATAGCTGATCCATATTTGGTATTAACAGGAATTTATCCGACATACTTACACATACCTTATATATGTCTTTAACATCAACTAAAAAGGGCTTACTAATTCATACAACTGGTAGGGACTGGCATGGACGATGAGGTTTGATCTAACATGTTTATCTAAATATGGATAGGTAAACTAGATTGGTGGTATTACATGTTTTTCACAGTATTTCAGGAATAAACTGTTCAAAAAATATTATAAGACTCAACTCTCAGCTCAAATAACAGCATTTCTTTCTGGTTGACAAAACAATAGAGAGAAAAAAAAACACAACAGACATCATTATATTTCATTCCTTGTTTCTTTTATCTTTTAAATTAAATTCATTCAAAGTGCTTTAGGTTTAATAGTGCATTTCTGGTTTTTCCCTAATCATTTCTCCAATTTCAGACACACAGAAAAATTGAGGAAATTATATAATAGTCACAGGGGTATAAATTATATTTTAGAGAACAACTATCACTGCAGCAGCCTCTTGTAGCCAATATGGCCCTTAATGGCTGTATTGAGAAAGGAAGATGATGCTTGCCAAAAAATAGCTGAAATTTCCTCCAAGCCCTTATGAGATGACAAAAATTCCAGGGACGTAACTTTTGTCCCATCTTTAGCCATTAGTGGGTCACAACGGCAGCATGTCAGAACACGTGTCACTTTTACATTCCTCCCTCCTTTTTATTTTCTCTCTTCTAAGTTCTCTCATTAAATTTAATCAGGAAAAAGGAGTCGCTACTGACATGTTTATTAAAGATTTCGGGCCCCTTATTTGATCTAAAACAAAGAAAGGAATGCATGTCAAGGAAAGGGAGCGTGAAAAGGGGTTTCTAGGGATTGCAGTGGTGTGATATTTGTCACTTAAAGTGTATTCAGAAGAGCTTAGAAACTTTCTAGTCTAAGGATAGTCATTAAGTTTAAAACAATGTCAGCAACTTTGATATTATGTCATTCAGGCCTTTTAAATCACTAAAGACATGAACATTGACAGAAATGAATATTAAAAGTGCATGCATTTTTTTCTCAAAAAGTAATTTGGAGTTCAAGATCATTTTGAGGGTCAAAATCAAAGTTTAGTGTGGAAGCTCGGTCGCAGTAACATGTAAGACATCAAATTTGAAAATGAACAAAAAATTATGAACAAATTCCAAATGAAGTGTAAGTGATATCAAAATCTTCTACATGATCTCAAAGGTTTTCAGAAACAGGACTTTTAAATGTATCATTTTTTTTACATTTATAACATAAACACTATAATGAACAATGGAGTGCACCATAGTATCTTGAAATTGGCACCGATAAGCCATTTAGTCAATGTCAAAATCAAATTACAAGGTCTGGGAAGAATAACACATCCACAAGAACTGGGTAAATTACATTTATGTTGAGTTTAAACAGCAAGTTAAGTTACAATCCTGTACACAGTTACTGAACTAGTAATTTTACAAACATGCCCATTAAAAGTACAGTATTCAGTGTTCGAATGACAGGAGTATAAAACTGATTGAATTGGAAAAATAGGGAAATTGAGTCTAGCTATCGTAAAAGAACAGATAGTCATCGAAAACCCTTGTTACAGGAAACCCTTCGCATGTCAAATACGCCCTTTATCTGGAATGAATATCTATCTACAACACTCCCCCCTCTTCTCCACTTCTTTAATTAAAAACCTCACTTTGAAGAGTTCTTCACCAAGGGCGAGTAATTCTACATGCATTTGACAGTGAACCTTGGCCACACTGTTATATCTACTGCTTTGGTTTGATTAGTACTTACAGCTTACTGGTTTTCACTGGTTAAGGTAGAACAATAGGGTTCTTGGGAATCATCAAATCAAATATTAATGGCTTTTATAGCATGCCCTTGATTTCCAAATGAAAAGAAAGTGAGGAAAAGTTCTTGAGAGATTTCTGATAAGTTTTTTCATTAATCAATTGGTATGACTACGCTATGATCTAGTATATATAATTTGCATACATATCTAATAAGATTGACATAAAAAGGTTTCTTATCAAGGCACTTGTCTGATTAAAATGTTGGCAATAATTATCTAAGTTTGTGTCTCAGCTGAATACTTGATAAGACTGCAATTAAAGATTAATACATTATTGGAAATCAGGGTTGTCAAGAATGGCTTTTAATCATAGCACTTCAAACTGTTCAATACTTTTATGCAACTTTGTTATTTATTCTATTTTTAGCCTACTTCAAGCACCCTAAGTTAATCTGCAGCCCATACAGTCTTGGTATAAGCCCCAATCGCGGGCTCTACATCCAGATGGGCTACAACCCTGAGAATGACTATCTACATATACCTAAAGAAAGTAGACATTTATCACCGATGTGGAAGAAGGGAAACTGTGTACCTCATATGGGTGAGTAATAATTGTAACAGATATGTGTTTAGGAAACATAAGATTTACAGAAGAACAGGGGTAATCGAGGCACTCAGCCTCAGTGTTGTTCATAATTTACAGGTGTCAAATTCAGAGTTTCTACAGTTTTACACATTTTGAGTACTGTTGCTAGTTTCTTTTCTTCTGTGTTGTCACACTTTCAAATGCTATCTGTTTGTATGTTCAAAACTTCATTTTTATTACATACAAACAAAACAAAACAAAACTGTCCGCCTCTATTATTGGAAATAAACATTCGTTTTAAGCTCCACAGGTTTTAATTTAACCCCATGAGATACTAAAAACCTTTGAATTTGAGCCAAAAATGTCAAATCACTCTGTTTAATTCAGACCTATGGTTTTACCCTTTATTATCTGTCTGGAGATTTATTGTCCATCAAATTACTGTACTTCCAATCTCCAATTACGACTTTTTGCACATGTTTTCCCATTGTGTATCCATGGCAAGTTGACCAGTTCATTTAAAAATGATTCTTTTCGCGCTTGGCATTTTCCTCTGTCGCCGCTGACTAATAACAGCCTTGTGGTCAACATAATGTTACACGCTGGCAAAAGATGTCACATAGCTTGCTCACGCTACATCAAAATATCAAAATGACCGAGGAGCAAAATGACCATCCTAGGATGACCTAAATGACCTTGCCTTTAACTGCGACCCAGACAAAAGTCAATTATCTAAAATCATAGGGTTCCGGTTGTACCAAAACATGTTGTTAGCAGTTTTAAGGAAATGGGTGCAAATGACAGGGTAAAGTGTGGTAGCCTTGGGCGCCCAACAGATGGAGTGGACAAGTACAGCCAGGTGTGGAGGGAAAACTGTGAAAACTGCTTTCAACAATAGAAGTCATTCATAAATATAGTTCAGTTGATAACATAGGGTTGGGCTTAATGGAGAGTGCAATGTTTTAATATGGGTTAATGCAAAATATAACGGTAAAACATTCAATACAGAACTTTGATACCCTAGATTCAAAAAGGACAATCAACAAACACTTTAAGCAGACAATAATTGTCGGCTGAAAAACATAATAAACAAGAAATACTGCTACTGATCAACAATTGAAATAAATCTTCATTCATGACAACCAAAATCATAACCAAAATCATGAAAGAAAAGATACTGAGAGTTTCCAGTGAGCTTTCCTCAGGTGCAAGGTTATGATTGGACCCTATAAGACACGAGGATTAGTCTTAGCCCTCCATTAGTCAGGTACACACTGTAATTCTACATGGCACAGTCTATTATAGCACATATAACCCGTCAATTACAAGTTCATCAGGGGCACCTGCAGGCCAATTACTGCCACTCACCATTTGTCACTATTAAAATCCAATTAGCACTTGAGGCTCTGACTGTAGTAAAGTAAGCAGCTTATGGACGGGGTACAGATCTGAACATTGTATGGGCCTGATGTGATTGTTGCTAGTGTGCATTAATACAAAAATATTCTCATCTGGCACGATCCTAAAGATGGTCAACTAATGATAGATTTACCTCAAGATGTTACTTCTTCTTTTGTTCAATGATATAAACCACACTTAATAACATGCTGGAACTATAATATACACTGTTTACTTAAAGTGAGTTTAACTTCAGCTCATCCAAAGAAGCTTGTATACTGTTTAACACCAAAGCTCACTGTTGTTTTTATTAGAAAGGTGACAATGATATATAGATTGTTAAAATATGTACAAACTAGAACTGTGAGTCACATCACACCGTCTCGCATTACTAATTATCTCCCTTGAACTATTTTGGACCAGGATTATCCTCCTTCAGTATGTATACTGTCAGGTTGTATACTGTCAGGTTGTATACTGTCAGGTTGTATACCGTCAGGTTATATACCGTCAGGTTGTATATTGTCAGGTTGTATACTGTCAGGTTGTATACTGTCAGGTTGTATACTGTCAGGTTGTATACTGTCAGGTTATATACTGTCAGGTTGTATACTGTCAGGTTATATACTGTCAGGTTGTATACTGTCAGGTTGTATACTGTCAGGTTATATACTGTCAGGTTATATACTGCGTAGTTTCATCAGCATCAGTTCATCCGTATAGGATCAGTTGAGATATATGACATTTGGACAACGCTTTGTTTGCGTGGGATAGAAAAAAGCCCAATGAAAGTAAATCTTAGGTGGCAATAAACTTACAAGTCGTTGCACCAGCAGGAAACCACTGACACTTTAACAATGCAATCATGTTCAACTCAGTATGTACATGGAAATAAACATATTTCATTCCTAAGTCTTTCTTTGTTACCACATTTTTTATGATCCTGTTAAGCATTGTAATATTGACAGTATTCTCTAAGATAACTGTAGCTTACTAGTCATAAAAAGAGTCTCGCACAGTTCTCATTATACCTTAGATATGCAAACCTAAAAAACATATGTTTAGCATTCTAAAATTATAATCCCTATCTGGTAGAAACTGTTGTGTAGAACAAAAGCATGTGTCGCTCTGATATGTTTTGAAGTTTTATGACCATTTTTGTACTTTAATGATCCCTTAAACATGTAAAATACAGTAAAATTGTCATCATTTCTTAGTTGAACTTTTATTATACATGCAAACATCAATTTTCCACAATAATTCTTTTTTTCTTTCAACTTTATGACCGGATTGTCATATATTTTTTATAACCCTGTTAACAATATTGTAAACTATTGTGAAACTGTCTTCATTTCCTGGAATTTCTTGTTTACAGATTAGCATCTACTGTTTAAATTAATTTATTTTGAGAAAAGACAGATATCTACAAGTTCTTAGGGAAATATGGCAGCTAGGTTTTTAGAAAACATAATATAACAGTTACAATGTGTTTATACAAAGCCACTGTGGAATCGTTGCCTGTGTGGAATCGTTAGGTTTTGTGATGTATTCCAGACTTTTAAATGTTACAGCTTGAGACCAAGGACGTCCTCTTGTGTTTCTGGTACAAACATCACACATAGAAATCCAACAGTAAAAGTCACATACTTCTACATGTACATACAAAATCTTATCGTCCATTTGTTTGATCTGAAGATGTTTCACTGGTCCTGTCACTGTATAGTTGCACCTGTTATACTAATTTATACAGTAAACCCTCTGGTCACCAACAGATCAACTAAAGATGATTAAATAACTCTTAATAATCATAGGTGTTTACTGTGTTGAACATTAACTTAAGTATTTTGCTCAATACCAATGCTTACTGTTTGCTGTTTATTGTTACTTGTACTTGTTATTGTTACTTGTACATTTTACTATTTACTGGCACTTTTACTTGTAACTATTTATTGTTACTGGTATGTTCACTGTTTGTTGTTACTTGTACTTTTACTGTTTGTTGCTACTTGTACTTTTACTGATTATTGTTACTTGTACAGCTAATTGTTACTTTTACTGTTTTTGTTTCTTGTACTTTGACTGTTTATTGTTTCTTTTGTATATTTCAGGTGTACATTATTTCATGAACATGTCGCAGCACCTGCCTTGTGAGAAGATATACCCGCTATTCCTCATGTATGACTTGAAAGGGACCCTCGGGGCATTTGGCTGGGTCTTCCAAGGGCGCCCCAATAATTTCTTCTCCGAGGATGGACAGAGATGGTTTTACCTCCAGAAAAATACATATCCTGTAAGTCAATTTATTTTACAGTGAATTTAATATAAATACTTTACTTTAACAAATTCACATCCACCAAAAAATGATATAATATCCAGAATGCCAAGTTTATTGGACTCTATGTTGTTTGTATATGTTTTACAAAGTTGTTCAGCTTTTTTGTTATCATATGTACACTGTAGGGGTTTGAGCTGCCAAAGTTGCACTGTATTTTAATTTTCATACTGCATATGCAAAGTTTGCTTTTTGCTGATAAGATAAAAATGTTCAATGTTGTACACAACTCTTACCTTATTACAAACTTTCTGATCACATTAAAAGTTCACTCTTCCAACTTCACATCAGTCTTATTTTGGGTAAAACACAGTTGCTGGAGACTTGGAATAGAATGACCTTCACACTGTGTACTAAGGAATAGAATGACCTTCACACTGTGTACTAAGGAATGGAATGACATTCACACTGTGTACTAAGGAATAGAATGCCCTTCACACTGTGTACTAAGGAATGGAATGACCTTCACACTTTGTACTAAGGAATGGAATGACCTTCACACTGTGTACTAAGGAAGAGAATGACCTTCACACTGTGTACTAAGGAATGGAATGACCTTCACACTTTGTAATAAGGAATGGAATGACCTTCACACTGTGTACTAAGGTTTAAATTGAAAAAAGTAGTTTGTTAAAACAATTGAAACAAGACAGTGCCAGTATAGCAGACAAAGACACAGATACTTTACAGGAAACAGCTAAAGCTTTTATCAGCTAACGTTGCACTCTTGTCAACATGTGAAACTTTCTCCAATCCTTTTCAATAATAGAAGAGAAGACAACTTGCACCACAGTCTGTCTTTAAAGTGACACCCTTTCAAACAGTTTTTAAATTTTGAGAATTTACACAATATCTTTGGTGGAATTTACTAATTATGACATTACTAAAGCCTAGCAGCAACAATGAACTAACAAGGTAACTCATACTAAAGGTATATAAAACAATGCTGCATACAGCTCATATGGTTTTGCCAATGCTGATAAGAAACATCAGCTTTCATGAAAGCTAGATTCTCCCACTTTCACTTCCACCTCCATCTAAAATCTGCCACTTACCATGATATATGACAAGCAACTTAATGCAAGAAACCCTTGATTGAATATTATCAACACTGTTGAAAAAACATCAAACTTAAATTTAGCAGATTTCTTTAGATTTAATGTCAGCAACCATTACAATAAGCTCAAACATAAAGAATATAATTGTTTAAATGGCAGGAATTGAACAAAAAGCATATTTATGACAATTTGAAGATTCCAAGCAAAACAAAGCTACGTTTGTTACAGTTTTTCGAGGTTTTTCATTCCAAGTTTCCTTCTGACTCATCAAAAGCTGCTGTAATATATCATTTATTATGAAAAAAAACAAATTCCAAGTTCCTTTTTTATCAGTTTTCTTTTTTCCACTCATAAAAATATAAACAAACCGAAACTTACAATGTGAGATAAGGAGTCCCTATGCTTATGCTGACTTGAAACACTTATCTGGGGTGTATAAAAACACATATCCGACATTTGAAAGTCAAGGGGTATTTTCTAACTGTAACAGTAACCTAAATATGCAGAAACTTCCTTTTTTAAGAAGTGGAATATTTCAAAATAAAATGTGACTAAACCATACTGACAGGTAGTAAAACTGTTTCATAGAGTTGTGTGCTTTCTTCAGTCTGTAAAACATAATGCTCAATTTACTTTGATTAAAACTACATAATGGAACATGCTAAAAATCACAATAAAAACATTGAGAAAGCTGAATAAGGAATCTCTTTCAATAAGCTCATCTACAATACATCAGCACCAATACATCAGTACCAATGCATCAGCACCAATACATCAGCACCAATACAATACATCAGCAACAATACATCAGTACCAATGCATCAGCACCAATACATCAGCACCAATACAATACATCAGCACCAATACATCAGTACCAATACATCAGCACCAATACAGTACATCAGCACCAATACATCATTACCAATACATCAGCACCAATACAATACATCAGCACCAATACATCAGTACCAATACGTCAGCACCAATACAATACATCAGCACCAATACATCAGTACCAATACATCAGCACCAATACAATACCAAGCTACATAAACCAGGTTGTACATAAAAAAACTGGTCTTAACAGTTGAGTGGTCTAAATCAATGACTATACTACTGTACCTTTTTATTTGTTCTAAGTTTATATAGTTCATATAGTTTATATAGTTCATGTAGTTTATATAGTTCATATAGTTCATGTAGTTTATATAGTTCATATAGTTTATATTCAAAAACCTAAATATATATTGAACTATAATTCATTTGTTTTCTTTCAGTTTCTA
>ENA-OREC01000666-OREC01000666.1-marine-metagenome-genome-assembly--contig:-NODE-666-length-14585-cov-13.937000_pt1 | contig 14585 bp, 5 predicted proteins | sample MGYA00248626_ERZ508543 | MGnify/ENA primary metagenome ERZ508543 (study PRJEB26211, sample SAMN05518279) | marine metagenome | isolation source: Puget Sound, Washington, USA | host: Bankia setacea... | reverse complement strand
TGTCAGTTAGTGATCCGTTGAATTAGTTGAAACGGTAAGTGCTGTTTGTAACTGGTCTAAAAATAGTGCCACCGAGTCGACTTATTGGGCTAAAGGTTGAAATTTTAACTACGTGCTGAAAACATTATCAGTGATTTGGTGGACTGTGAATGGTAATAATACTGTATTACTGGACTAAATATTGCCTTTAGCTGATGGGCCGGTCTTTTGAGCGATTTTGATGAACTGTCTTAAGACTGAATTTGGACGTGTCCTGTTTGGAGTTGCCCGATAGCTGGTCTGAAATGCGTAATAAATACTGGTTTGTGTATTGGGTGTTACTCGGATACTTTGCTTCAGATTGGAAGTATATGGTGTATGCAGACAATGCAAATTTAGTTTAGTTTGATTGTGACGGAAGTCATTGTGCATTATTGTCACACTCAAACCGGTTCCTGGAACCAACCAGTACTGAAAAATGAGGGTAGAGTTTTTCTATCAAGGAAACAATTGTCAGGGAAGTCATTGTTTATTTTGATCACATGCAAATCTGTTCCTGGAACCAACCAGTACTAAACAATGAGGATTGCTCAAAGAACGTCCACGGATTACTATGCCAGATTGTAAAAAGCCATTATGTAGTCTTTGTAACAAGTGCTATTTAAAGTGTCTGGTTATTTAGCAGTGTTTGTTCCTCATTCTAACACGAAACTATCACTTTTTCAGAATCATTCCAAATCTTATAAACATGTAATACCAACGTGCCAAAAGTCCATATTTATTCCTTTCATGGTTTCATATATTGCAATGTGATAAACTGCTCGTAAATCATTAATCATGTATACATTAATAAAAATTGTAAACTATACATCAGACAGACTTGTTTTCTACACCAGTGTCGTTTTGAAATTGGCTTATCAATAAACATGAAGTTGGTCAAAGTTACAATTGATACCTAAAGATGAGCTGTACTGTATTTTTTCACGGTTATCATAATTATATTAGTGACAATTTTGTATATGCATTTATGTTTGTTTTTGTCACTTATATTATTAACTCTCTTGTTGAAATCTGTCAGATGTAGAATATTGGAGGTTGATCTGATATCCTATCTCATATTTCACTTTGTGTGTTTTTGTATTACAATGAAATGATTCTAGCTTCACATGATCAAATGATGTAAGCCAGAAAGGTGCAAATCGTTTCCATCAGATTGCAGCATTCCTTTGATAACACTTTATTTGCTATTAAGACCAGGCAGTAAGACCACATATTTTGGTCAGTCCCAAGGATAGTCTTATTAAAGTTATTAGCAGAAATTCACTGTTGTATTTATGGAGGCAAATATTTTCTCAACGTCCATTTGTGATGGATGCTTGTGTGAAAGTAACCATGGTAACAGAAAACAACACAAGAGTTCATGAATAGTTTCTTTACTCGGCTCCTTAGCAACTTAAAATAATAACTCTGACATACATCATGATTTAAGTTTCCATTTCATGGAAGATAAAAAAAAAACAAGGTGAATTATCATCAAAGGTCTAAAAAACATGAAAAATAGTAATTAGTTAGCATAAAGACAATATTGTTCAAGGACAGATTAAATGAAAATACAAGTTATGTTATCATTATCAATTATGGCAAATATTTGTTTCATCAAAGGTTACACAGGAGAAGAATGATATTAAAGCAATAAACTGTAAACAAAGCAACAATCTAAGAATTCAATCATTATTCCCTGCAAGAGGACATAGTACATTCTACATGGTGATTAAAAAACACAAAGTAGATAGGAAAACAAACTAAAGAACGTTTTAAACAGTTGAGAAACGAGGGGGGGAAAGTGTCAGATTTCCATGAACGTACTATATTTCGTAACAAACGTAACTACTGTACATAAATGATAAGACTCTTATAACTGTACAAATATCTTCAGCTAGAATTTTGCTTCTGGAAATAAAGTAGGTCCAACTAGAAATCGACGTTTCCCCCCGCTTTAACATGAAATGAACATGAACTAAATTATACTTTTGTCCGTTTATTTAATGATCTCCTGCAGAAAGTTTACCTAAGATGTAGAGTATACTGACGATTTGTAACCTGTTAATGAAACCCTTGTGTGAATGATGTTTAGAATATTTGACATAATACAAAAATTTACACCGTCCAGAATGATAGTTGCCAGGGACGGTTTATAATAATAGAACACGGAAAGGGTGTTTGTTTACCAAAATATACAATGCAAATATTACATAGTCTAAACATACATTATTAGTGACTAGTTTTAATGCTTTCTAAAAAAACAACAACGATCTTTTCAAAGTTTTAACATCGCAAAAAAATATGCTTGATACAAAAGAAACTTGATGCTATAAGACATAACTTACTTTTTCCGAGTTTTTTAGAACATCTAAGAAATGCACATAACACATAGACAACTATTTCCTCACAAGCAAAAAATCTGTAATTCAACAAAAATAATGCATAATCATGAAGTGTAATTGTTTAACTTTTTTTTTCCTTTTAAAATTCAATACTAACTACAACACATCAAAATGCATGATGTTACGTGTGGTCTAAAAATACAAATACACAATATTTTGATTTGTTTATACACAAGATGGTCTATATGTACAACTGTCAGTATAGCATGAACCATATCAATGAACAAAAAACATCATCATATACAAATATAATGGTCAATTTTCAAGCAGTATGACAACAGTTTAATAGCAATTATGCATATAAGAGAATAATCATTTCAAATATCAAATAGAGACACTGTTAAAACAATTAATGCTGCCCGGAACTCTGCAATTACAGATGCAATACCAAAAATAGTCATAAATGGGTGTTAATTCATACAAGAGTATTTCACAAAAAAAGCATATTTCTCATTATATCAAAGTTCAAATGACTAAATGAATAGCTAAACATGATCTATACGATATAATTAACAGTACTGTTTGTTTTCAAAATATAATACCTTTGATACAAGTTATGTGTCATTTAAAAAACATTTATCAATAAAAACAAAAATCATCAGCATGAACCTTTTGGGTGCATCGGCATCATCAAATTTACAGTTAACGAACGCATTTATATGAAATATTGTATGCAAGCACTTTTGGGATAGTACAGTCAAGATAAGGGTCTTCAATAATCAATGTGAAAAAAGATAATACTTCCAATATTTACATAAAACTATTAACATAAGAAACATGAAAACAGTTGTATACGAAGTTAAACTGTTGAGAAATATGCATGAAATTAACTATCATCATAATATTGAGAAATCAAAAAATGAGCTGGTAGCATCTTTGGAACAAATGTGACTATTTTTAGCAATCATTTTTAACATGAACAAGAAAGTTGAAGCAATAAAAATATAACATAGCAACACCAAGAGTTATATAGTATTAACATAATGGCACAATGCATCAAAACATGTGGTCAAAAATTTCAGAAAAAGAGCTAGTACACAACAGTTTCCTAACTAGTTTATACTACATAATGTTTTAAAGACAAGATTGGCTTCAACACAATATTGCTTTAAAGTTCACCAGTTTCAAGTTTTCAATAATATATAAAACAGTTCAAACATAGAACAATGTATTTTAAAAAATGTCAATATTTTAATGCAAGGAAAGGAAAAAATCAACAGAGATCTTAAAAATATCATGATGACGATTAATGGAGCAATTATAATCAAATCTATACATATGGAGCATTCAGAAACATATTCATATTTTTTATACATTTTATATCATACACATACAAAGGGTCCCATCGGATAGTAAGAGAAAAAAAACATAGAATTAACTAAAAAACCGTCAGCAAAAGTTATATAGAGAAAATTAGGTGACTTACAACGCCTCATCACTCTGCACAATGACTACAATATTTGTTACATACGCTAGCAAAAAAATAAAGAGAAAAACAAATACAAGTGATTAGGGGAGGGATGGAACATTCACTTACCTGAATATAGAACAAGCGATTAAATCTACGTATGAATACACGAGAAAAACAACATTAGTTTGCGCAAAAAGGGACGAAATGTTTTACAACGAACAATTAGTACAATATAAAATCCTATAGGGGGAATATGCAAGAAAAGAGTGAACTAGTCGAATAATGAGAACAACACGAGCATGTCACGGCACACTTAGTAAATCTGAATTCAACACACACTAAAGTTTATCTCCAATATGTTTAAGCTACAGACAAACTGTTTCATACATAGCCCCCCCACTTTCACCAGTGTCCAAGTACGGTAACTCTTGTTCCTACAGTCAGAACAAACTTCACAAGGGGAGACAACTAAACCAAGAGCACTGGTCACCATAATGTATGTCCAAGTACACAATATACACAGCTCTGGAAACTTACTATATGCCCTATATCACCAAAGTTTTTTCATCGAATTCAGGTCATCAAAAAACATGTCACAGGTCAAAATCGAGTACATCAAACAGGTCATAATCTAGTACAAAGCCCAATACACATCTAAAATGAGGTATACAGTCCTATAAATGTTCACACTGCATTATCTTAAGTTTTCTATACACATTACTTGCTTCAAAAATATCAAAGTTACAATAGACAACATAACAAATATAGTGAAAATCTTGATTACATTAGACACAAAACTGACAAGATGTGGGTGAGCATAAGAACAGTATGTGACATTTCGCTTTCTAAATACAACCGAGATGTGATTTTAATAACTACAGATGTCTCAAAAAAACTAATGTTATATTTATACATTGCAGTTATTTATTAATGTTATCAAATGTGAACATGTTAATATACATCATCATTAAACACATAAACTTTATATTACTTTTCAGACTGATATAATTGCACACTTTAAAATGTTCATTATCAAAATAGCTCAAATTGTTGCATGGTATAGACATGTTAAAAAACATTGATAACGCGATTAAATTATCAGTCAATGCAAGATGGAATGTTTAATCTACCTACATCAAAGTATTTGTCTTGGCCTACAGACCCGTGACCACATCAGACTTGTATAACTTTCAAATATAACATACTAACGAGATTTCCATTAAAGGTTGCAGTGTCGGTCAGTAGAAATAGATGTTCGAACAAATAAAAGAACGATGAATGTTTTTAAATGGTGAAGTTTTACAAGAGTACTAGTTTGTGCAAAACCTGAACTAATATGTGATTATTCTATATTAACCAGAAAACACACAAAAAGGAAATAAAACAAAAAATGCTACAGTATCAACACAACTTTTATATGAAGCTAAAAATAGACATGTTTATAGATGTTGTTGTTTTCAATAATACAAAACACACACACACAAAACACTATTACAGTTGTTGCTCTCTGAATTTCTAGTATAAGAGCAAGAATAGTAGCTTCAGTCACTATACATACATGTACTGGGAAACAGCTAGTCTTCAGGATTTACATCAAACACCTGTCAAAAATACAAAAACAACACAACGTGCTAGCAATACGTCACCTAGAGATATCATATAAACCTAGAAGCTCAATTAACAAATACCTAGTCTATAAATACACTTAAGTGGGTAATTATTTAGATGAGTGAGACACATTTAAACCAGTGAGCAATCAGAACTAATGTTAAGCTCTTTAAGATTATATATCTCTTCATTATATAAATGATTTAAATTGTTCACATAACCACTATATTGGATATTTACATTGGTTTTACTTTTAAGTATTATTGTTAGTATTTAAGAATTCAAAATAATGCTGTAATTTCTAACACATCACTGCCATAATGCAGAGTATCATCATTTTTCAGGATTTATTTCCGTAATATAGGATAAGGCAATAAAAACTCCTCTTACCTGTCTGTCCGTATATAAAGACCTACCTTCTCAACTTGAGACGAGTTCAATAATGCCAACACACTCAACAGAACGTCCTTTCATCATCGTAACGAATGGTTGAATTTTACTAACATAGAACTTTGTACAGAACTCACTGTATTTATGTACACTATGTTACAAGTTATAAAACGTTTCTACCTACCTGTAACTATCTAGGGACCCTACCTACCTGGTCATGAGGATTGAATCACATATCTTTTAATTGACAGCATAATAAACATTATAATCAATGCTCTTTATAGTACATACTACTATATACACGAGAGAAAAAAAAACCACATTTTAATACATGTACCATTCGTTCACAAAATTAAAAATAATCAGTATATATGCAAGTTCATGTAATATGCCATCGTTAACGTTATCAAATAAAAAATCAGTGTTTCATAAAAATGCGTAACCATGACAATGAATGACAAACAATGTATTAAGAGCATGTGAGAATATCACAGAAATTGGTACAGAGTGTTCATAAACGCATGGTTATAAAATACAAGAATGCACCAAGAATATAACATGCATTTACGTCATTTCAGAAACAAGTCAACAATTTGTATAGGAAAAGGTACAGCTTCTCCAAATATTGAGGTACTTCTGCAAAAATTAGAATTATTATTTCAACAGTCATATTATAATGCAGTCTACATGTAAAATGTACAGGCTATGTTATGTACAGAATGAATAGATTTCGAACTGTTTCTATGGAGCATGTATTTGGCCCTGCACGGAACCTAGACGTAAAAAAGGCATGAAAAAAACAGTGCAACTTTCATAGACAAAAATCAGAAACACATTATTGTCAAAAGTATCAATCAATAAAAGTAACACGTTCCTACTAAAACAAGGCATGGCATGTTCACTCAAAAATATCAAACATAAGAATGGACAAGCATCAAGAAACAATGCTGTAAAAATCAATTTCACTCGATCTAATAGGAGAGCAATGTAAAAACTTGCACATAATTTTTGAAACAACATCAACTAATTAAAAGATCAATGTTCATTTTTTTCCCTCAAAAACCCAAATATCTAGTACATGTATATGTAAAAATCTGACAAAAATCTCAATGCATTCAATCCTCTGCGTTATTCCATCGTCTATACTGTTGTTTCCATAGGGTCTCTCGGATATACACGGGAATGTGGTAAAACTCTGAAAAATGGAGATATTCAACAATATGGCTAGCCTACCTATCGGACCAACATTATGTAACGGTGTGGGTAACTCTGGTGCTGTCTACTGCTGTGGTTGTCCCCCTTGTGCTCCTCCGGCCTGTTGTTGCTGATGCTGTTGTAAGATAGCGTTGGCTTGTTGATACATTCCTTGTTGTCTGTAGTACTCAGCCCAAGCCTGGGAGTAGTCGGGCTGACCAGTCTGGGGGTTTATCGCTGGTGTGCCGCATAGAAAAGGGAAAAGAAAAAATTCACAGTAAATATCGAGTTCTAAATGTACATAGTTAAAAATTCATCAAATGTCACAATACGATACAAATTATTTTTTTAAATCGATAGCTAAGTGTAGTTTTGATTATACATGATGACTGTCTTAAATTGTCAAATGATACATCATAAAGAGTCATCAAAGGATAAAATATTGCAAAAGCTTATAAATCTAAATCCAATGCCTAGCTTCTATACTTTTATAGTTGTATAAGAATTAAAGATGAATCAATGTCCCAGGGTCTACTATCAAACTCCACCCACTGAATCAAGATGGTGCTAGCGAATCCCTGAGATTTTATCTGGCACAACTTCCACTAGATTTTTCATGAAACAAAAAAACCCAGTGGTAATGCGTGCTTAATTACATCCATGCCACTTACTGATAAAAAATAAAGTTGCACCTTGAGGTTTGTTTGAATTTGAATTTTCGTGTTAGCAATTCTTGGTTATAGTGAGTCAAAAATAAAATATAAAGCATTCTATAATAGTCAGTAAAATCCAAACCAGTGCTAGCTTGTTAACTCTTGAATATTCAAACCAGGACTCGATGAGTCATTTTTCAGCCGATAAAAGATTGGCCAGGCCAGATATGAACTAATCTAGTTAAAAAATATGTTGAATGAAGGCAGCAACAAAGCAGGTAGACAACTCCTAGAAGAAATGGTAGAGTTTCACGAAAGCACTTACACATGTAATTCACTCTGAAGCAGCTGGTTCATTACCAAAACATTAAAAACAGATTTCAATAAAATAAGATTTATCGAACAAAATTTAATTAAGGATTTTAGATATTAACAAAGCCCTAAATGTGTGCGTAAGTTTAAAGTTCTGCGTAAGTGCTTGAGTAAATCAGTCGCCAAGAGGGTAATATAAGAGCAGACATACTAGGCTGTTGCGGTGTGGACTGTTGCACTTGTTGTTGCGGCTGTTGAGGCTGCTGACCATACTGATTCTGCTGTCCATACTGGGCGTAATACTGAGCATAGTATGCTGCCCAAGCTGCGGCATTTGGATCCTGGGATTTACCTATAAAACACACAAACGTGTTAGTCTGATTTTCACTGTCAATAGTGTCGGTCTTACTTGATTGCATTACTTAAATAAGAGACAATGATTTTGACAGATATTGTACTCGGAGTCAGCAACTAGTTGCTCAGGAGATCATTAGACTAAACAAGGTCAGCAGTCTCAGCACTCGTTCCCATTGGTTAAGCTTCGCGATATATAAAACACCAAAACATTTACCTGATCCTCAAAAAATGGGGTTAAAATTTCACACTATGCATTTCAAGACTCATTCATTATTTGCGTATTCGGTAACTCTTGCAATACCTGGATCTCCAGCGCCTGGTGCCCCTGGCTGTTGTTGTTGACCTGGGTATTGCTGGTTGTAGCCAGGGCTACCCCAACCTTGTGGTGCTCCTCCATATCCGGGCTGGTTGGGTCTACAAATGAAAGAGTGGCAACATGTGCATGTGTTCAATGGAAATTTAGAAGAATATGAAACTAAAGAACATGATAATAGAGAAGTGATGGCATGTATACTGAAGCAAACTCCCAACGCAACACTCTGAACAATGTGTAACAATTCATACCAAACTCGGCATGTGTATAAAATTACATCTATAATAAAATGCCATCAATAAATAAAGTCACTTTCCAAAAATATTTCTGGTAAATAGCACTGAAGGCGTGTTGGTAGCAAATTCAATCACATGAAATGTTAGAAAAGTCAGTATCGGGTGTGACCAACATGTGCATTTATGACAGCTAAACAACGATTATACCACCGGAACTGTATTTTATTTACTCACAAGTTTCAGACACCTGTTTATCATTCTGATTCGTATTTTTTAACCATTACAATTTAATTTGATTATTTTCGTGCTAGTTGTCTGCGCATGCTGTTTTTATGCAAAATGACTGTTGACGTCATATCAGTACAATATCTATTAATTACATACAGGGAAAGACCTACTACGTTTACTTAAGTGGATTAAATGCACATTCATCATATTACATGGTTGGTGATGTTTTCCCACGATCTTGATATCGTAGAGATCGAAAAATGACAACTACGGGACACCCGCCTCAACGTCCAATTGCTCTTCCACGTATTTAAACATCAAATTTGGTATTTTTAAAAGATAAATAATCATTTTTGTGATTGCATTATTAAAGACAACCAATGGACAGTTGAATCACAAACGTGGTTACCATATAAAACCAACTAATTCCATGTGCAGCATGATTTCCTGTTTTCGTCTAAAAGGCCCGTGCTTATCCGTGCGTGGCCCAAAATAGTTTTTGTCAGCGCAGTCACATTTTAATTATCGTTGAAAAGTGTTATCCATGAAAAATATTTTGATAAATATAAAAACAAAAAAATGTACGCCAATATCCGTGTTGCCTTGGAAGTTTGCTTCAGTAAATGTATAAAGAAACAGAACAATAATTAAATGTACCAAGGAAGCAATCAAAGTTGATCAATAAAACATGGCAACTTTGAAGGTCCCTTGAAATTACTCTTGCATATTTTCGACACCAGTTATTCAACATGAGAATAGCAGGCTCTAATAATATGCGTTAAAACAAAGAAGTGCTTTGCATTATTCATGAGTGTTGTTTCCCACAGTACAAAATCTAAATTTGTTATCATAATTTAAAACACCTGAAAAACGGAAGTAGGACATGGGTCATAGAATACTGTGCATCATCTATTTAAAAGATTAAAAAGCCACATAAAAACTTCACTTTCAACTGTTGTATTTTCTGCCAAATCCTATTTCTTATTAAAGATAAATAAAGCTGATCAATCGTTATTTAATCCTGTGGTGTACCCACTTTGTTACTTAGGCATCAATCTTTACTGACTGGCTTTAAATTGCTCCAGCCTCACAACCGTTGGATCATTTTTTCCTGATAGCCAAAATAGATAGCAAGAACTTTGAAAATACAACCGCAAAGCAAGGATAAAAGAGATGATAAAAGACACAAACAATTGATGTACCAAGGAAGCAATCAAAGTTGATCAATAAAACATGGCAACTTTGAAGGTCCCTTGAAATTACTCTTGCATATTTTCGACACCGGTTATTCAACATGAGAATAGCAGGCTCTAATAATATGCGTTAAAACAAAGAAGTGCTTTGCATTATTCGTTATTGTTCAAACATCTCGCACTACAGAAGTTAGTGTTAATATCTGATAACAAACGAAGGACACAGATCACTGTATATTGTGCTTGATCACAATGTGGATATGCAACAATAAAACAATTGCCAGATTAGAGCAAGTTTTTATTTTCGTACAATGTAATTGTTCTGCCAAATCGTTCTATTTCTTATTAATAATAGAAGAACTGATCGATTCAAGCTAATCCCACGGTGCAGCCAGTTTGTGTATTGGACTCAAATCTCTGCTGTCTGGCTTTTACTGATCCACCACCGAAACCGTTGATCAATCTCACCAAACAACTGAGAGCCAAAAGAGAAAGCAAGAGCTAGGCCAACTAACTACAACTACTTAGCAAGACCAAAAACACAGGAGAGAAAATAAAAGATAACAATTGATGTACCAAAGAAGCAATCAAAGTTGATCAATAAAACATGGCAACTTTGAAGGTCCCTTGAAATTACTCTTGCATATTTTCGACACCGGTTATTCAACATGAGAATAGCAGGCTCTAATAATATGCGCTATGACATAAGTCTACTTCTAGTCTCAATAAGCCTTTTATCAGCCTTAGAGCCACTAGAGACTGCAAAAAGCTCAATCTGAATCAATGAAGTTGTATTAAAGTTGCTCATCATTAATTTACTATTCGAGAGCAATTCTGACAAGCGTAAATTATAAAATCTGCAATGCATTTTCCCTCTAAATAATGTGTTTACCACTGTTTGTTAAAAGCAAGACTAGCATTATACAGTTTTTGGCATTTTCAATGCCCAATGATTTAAAGAAGCATCCGTCCACTTACCCTGGGCCTCCTTGTGGGCCACCATACTGGTCATAACCACCTGGTCCCTGGGGTCCACCTGGGCCACCACCGTATGGGCCTCCAGGACCACCTGGGGGAGGTCCACCTGGACCACCGGGTCCACCTGGACCGCCGGGACCACCTGGACCTGGAAACATGTCAGCACTTGGACCATCCTACAATAGGTAAAATATGAAACCATCAATAACAATGAATTGAATATATCAAATGATTAGAAATGGATATTTTTGAAACATAAGAATTCATTCTAGAGAAATGTCTCAATGAGTAACTTTCCTTTTTAAATAAATTGTTCTCCCTCTTGTGTTTCTTTCTTCTTATTTGAGAATATAACTGGTTGGTGTAAATTACAATGCACATTACATCGACAACATGGTTCAAGAATAAGTGTATATTTCGATAAATAAAATCAATCGTTCAACACTGGTTCACTAATTATTAGTCATCTTATCTTGTGTCTTGGTACCCGTGCTAGAACTGAGCTATTCATCAAATAAGACTGTACTTACATAGGGAAGTCCGGCCTTTTCACAGATCATCTGAATAGCGTGTTGTATTTGTGTGGGTTCACCTCGGATGTTGAAGATTTTCTCATTAGGGTTTGGGCCTGGGTGTCTCTGTAGTTCTACATGGGCACCAGATGTGTTGTTGATGTTCTTGATTGTCTCACCACCTGACAAAGTAATGCACAGATTAAAAGAATTATGCTACCAAACGTCTAAGCAATGTAACCACAGGCCTATTCATTTTCCGCGCTGTTCAAATTATTCACAAAATATACCTCCCAGTAATGCTCAACACCACTAGTACAAACTGGAATTTCTAATAATAAACACCTATTTTTTTGTTTGAAAATATCTTTCTATTATGCACCGTTAAGTCTTTCATCAACACAGTGGATTTTGTGAGCTGTGTTCCATTTCTCTGTATTAAAGATAAAGCTTTTTCTTTCTCTTGACAACTTTTACACAGCTTAAAAAATGTAGTTTTTGAGGAGTGAAAGTGGTATAATTCTAAGTGCTATTGGATAAAGAAGCAGACAGAACCTTGTTCACATTCACCCATCAGTTTTGCCTTCAATGTCTCAGGGTCTACTATCAAACTCCACCCACTGAATCAAGATGGTGCTAGCGAATCCCTGAGATTTTATCTGGCACAACTTCACACTAGATTTTTCATGAAACAAAAACCCAAGTGGAAATGTGTGCATCTTAAAGATTGCAAAGTATTGCAAACTTCATTTCAAACCTGTCATATTCTTTGCCCCCATTTCGTTTCATACCAGTTGCTTAAATAAGCTCACTACTCTAGGCCAACTAACTACAACTACTTAGCAAGACCAAAAACACAGGAGAAAATAAAAGATAACAATTGATGTACCAAAGAAGCAATCAAAGTTGATCAATAAAACATGGCAACTTTGAAGGTCCCTTGAAATTACTCTTGCATATTTTCGACACCGGTTATTCAACATGAGAATAGCAGGCTCTAATAATATGCGTTATGACATAAGTCCAATAATTTCTGTAAATACACACACTGCTAATCAAGCACTTGACAAAGCCAATGATAAGTATCATAACCTATTTTGAACATGGCAGATTAAAGTGCTATTAAATAAAGAAGCAGACAATACAGTTGTCACTTGATATAGGCAAGGTTGAATATGTATTTCTATTTCTTTCTGTTACAGATGTCCCATATAAAGATTGGGATGGAACAGATTTGTTCCACTAATGTCCCAGGGTCTACTATCAAACTCCACCCACTGAATCAAGATGGTGCTAGCGAATCCCTGAGATTTTATCTGGCACAACTTTGCACTAGATTTTTCATGAAACAAAAACCCAGTGGTAATGTATGCCTTTTACAATGAGCCTGTGGCTTTGATTTTTTTACATACAAACAGAAATGCATGACCCCAATCTCTACCATCAGGCTACAGTCAAGAGTCTCTCCAATTTGTCTGTCCTTATTGACACTTCTGTGTTAATTTTGGAAAGATTAGTTATTTCATACTAGATTTTAGTTTGTGAAACAAGCAATTTTGCATACATAGATCATGCTCTTATCTATTCCTTGAACCAACCAATACTGAGCAATGTGGGTAAGTGCCATTAACTGTGCCACTCACTCAGGCTCTTGGAAATGCAGAAGTCTAGAGCTGCTATCCAACAGTCTCTCAGAACTCTTGATACAAAATAGTTTTACAGTAGAGGGAAGACTCTTATACAAAAACTAACTCTTTACCTTTTCCAATGACAAGTCCACATTTATCGGCTGGTACAGAGAAAGTGGTCTGGTCCTGGAAACCGCCGCCACCTTCAAAGCCTCCTGGTCCACGTCCAGGACCTTGGTTGAAGCCTCCTCGGCCACCACCACGCCCTCCACGGAATCCAGGTCCTCCACGACCCATACCTCCTGGACCAAACTATAATAAACATGCAAAACATACCGTTACACATGGACAATATATCATATACGCTTAATAAGGAAGAAATTAAAACACAAGGAGTCAAATTAGGGGGAAAACTGCATGATTACAATATCATTTTGCAAGGGGAATCTACCTGTCCATAATTAACAGCTACAGTTATATGGTGGGAGCAACCAAAAGCACTCACAAAATAATTCATTTTAGGCCTTTTTTTAAAAAAGCCTTTAAAATAGTGAACCAGACGCGGTTATATTTAGCACATTTTAATTATCTTGAATAACCCATCAGACTTAAAAACTCCAGGTACATTAACCCAGGATCAAATATAATCAATATTTCATCTTCACGCCTGAACAGATTCACCACTACTCGAGTCAATGCGTACATGGACATTATGGGTGTGCTTCATTTTTAATCAGTTCACATGATTGATAAAACTCATACCAAATTACATTCTTTGAAAAATTGAATGTGTTGTCTTAAACTGTAAATAGCGGACCTGTCTACAATGGGAAGTCTATACAGTGGATATTCAGATGCGATATTAAACCACCTATTTTTGGTCTCTAACAGCTTATAAATATCAATGTAATTGGGTACAGCTATATGGATAACTTTATGTTAGTTCCGAGGGTTGTCTTACTAATATGTTAGTTCCGAGGGTTGTCTAACTAATATGTTAGTTCAGAGGGTTGTCTAACTAATAGGTTAGTTCCGAGGGTTGTCTAACTAATAGGTTAGTTCCGAGGGTTGTCTAATATGTTAGTTCCGAGGGTTGTCTTACTAATATGTTAGTTCCGAGGGTTGTCTAACTAATATGTTAGTTCCGAG
>ENA-OREC01000665-OREC01000665.1-marine-metagenome-genome-assembly--contig:-NODE-665-length-14585-cov-14.271436_pt1 | contig 14585 bp, 8 predicted proteins | sample MGYA00248626_ERZ508543 | MGnify/ENA primary metagenome ERZ508543 (study PRJEB26211, sample SAMN05518279) | marine metagenome | isolation source: Puget Sound, Washington, USA | host: Bankia setacea... | reverse complement strand
GTGTTATATCCTTACAGTATCATGTGTTATATCCTTACAGTATCATGTGTTATATCCTTACAGTATCATGTGTTATATCCTTACAGTATCACGTGTCATATCCTTACAGTAGCATGTGTTATATCCTTACAGTATCACATGTTATATCCTTACAGTATCACGTGTTATATCCTTACAGTATCATGTGTTATATCCTTACAGTATCACGTGTCATATCCTTACAGTATCATGTGTTATATCCTTATAGTATCACGTGTTATATCCTTACAGTATCATGTGTTATATCCTTACAGTATCACGTGTCATATCCTTACAGTATCATGTGTTATATCCTTATAGTATCAGACGAACAAAGGAAAGAAGCTTGATAATCATGTGTAGAATGTATGAAACAGTATTGTCAACCTTTAATCATAGCCTGGTAGGTGGTATAGTTTGGAGTGACTCTCTTTGTGAGCATGTACTCATGTAGTTGTTTGGCCTTCTGTAGACCTATATGAGGTATGGGTGAGTTAGCACAGGCATTAAACAGGCACGTGTACATGGCAGGGGATGGAGTACCACACCCTGTCTTTATCATCTGGAAGAAAAGATAGGATTACAATACTGATAATGGCAAACATCTCTGAAACCTGCCAACAAACCACTACATTGTACATCATTTATAAGGTCATGCCATATACATGTACTGATGATGGCTAGTCTGATTTGTTATCTTTGTACATCAGTCAATATCAAAATAACATGAACAAGACTCTAGACTCCATATATTTTTGCTGTAAGCTTTGTTAGAAGTTTTACACAATAAAATGTATGTTATGTTATGTTATTTGTTTTAATTTTACTTTGAGGGGTAAAAGTGCAAGGGTCAATCTGCTTCTTTATTCAATAGCACTTATAATCACATCATGAAACTGTTACTGTCTTAAACAAGATAACACTAAATGTAAAACTGTCTTAAATAAGATAACACTAAATGTAAAACTGTCTTAAACAAGATAACACTAAATGTTAAACTGTCTTAAACAAGATAACACTAAATGTAAAACTGTCTTAAACAAGATAACACTAAATGTAAAACTGTCTTAACCAAGATAACACTAAATGTAAAAAGCTACTAGACTCTTGTTAGATAGAACTCTGTACCTGGTTATAGAGACTGAATGCTTTGGTCACGTATCCACATTGAGCCAGCAGACGTATGAGTACATAATAGTTGTTCCTCTCTGGTCTCACTCTGTCTTCTTCCAACATCCATTTGTCAAACACTTCAATAGCTCTCTTTATCTACAAAACAAGGTGAGATGAACCTAATAGTTAATATAAGAAAATGCAAGGTAAAATGAACAAGGCTATATCCCCCGGCATTATTTTTTTAGAACATTTTGTTTTTCTGTCAACCTGACTGGTATGTTGAACCTGACCAAAATTGTTAACTACCACTGGTCAAGAATGGGAAAATAGGAAATACAAGTTGTTTGATCGGTAACCTAAATATTCTTGGATATATGCACATCGTCTCAATGAGGACAACATTTGCACCAAGTTAGATGGTAATCCATCAATGCATACGCAAGTTATAGCACGGACCCGAAATGTTATGGACGGCTGGCTTCACTGACGGACGGACAAAGTTCATTCCTATAATCCCCTCCTCACTCCGTGGCGGGGGATTATCAAAGTACAAAAAATAACATGTACATGTACATACTGTACGTAGTGCAAAAAAACTTTAGACAAGGTAAAGCTTTGGAACTTTTGTAACTTGTAACATACATTCCATTTCTAAGAAAACACAAACAGATTCATCCAAACAAAGCTTGACATCATATTATCCTAAAATAAGAAAAATGTCCTAAAACTTCAAACAATAAATGTTTTACTTAAAATTCTAATTCATAAACCATGAATATGGAGTTTTGTGTAGAGGATACCGACACAGTTTTCTACCAATAATAAAATGTTTGACCACCGATTGATCAGGGTCATAGGATCCTATAATTATGCCTCAATGGAAAGTTATAGTTTTAAGGTCTAGTCCCAAAGAAGATTGTGAAGCATAACTTTTTTATATCTCAGACTAATGTTAAAAGTTCTCTGGTAGACAAGACAATGCGAAGGCTGTGACAATAGCTGAACCTTTCATCTCTTTTTTAAAAATATTAAACTAAAAATGCATCACCTTTTCACATAGAATGCCTAAGCAAACCTTTTCTTTGTGTACCTACCTTTCCTTCCTTGCCTAGCTGTATGACTTTCTTGGCGTACCATCGAGGTTCATTAGCTCTGTTAAACCTTCCTAGTGGAACATGATCATGTGGAGTTCTTTCACTCTGTGCCTCCTCTATCTCAGGTAAATGTCTGAAATATTATAAAATTGTATCATTTCAAAGAACTAATTATATCCAGAGTTAGGTCTTTGATTACTGGTAATATACTGTAACCAAAGGCTGATCATTAAAGTTTCTCAATTTCCACTCTTTTATTTAAACTACAACACATTTTTACATTTAAAACTTAAATGGTCCAACTTTTTCTCCATAAATACATGTTTGCCTATCTTTCCTTGTTTATGCCCTGCTTTTGTATAATAATGTTCCAGAAGTTTATATACAGACAGGACTGAAACGGTAGTACATGTATCAAGTAATAATATTTGCCAGCACATTTATGAGGAAAAAGAATTAAACGTTCCAACCTGTCAAAGTCAAATACAGTAGATTTGGTAGAATGTTCTTCTGTACTCAGTGTGCCAAATGTATCACTCCATTTAGGATTGGTGTGAGCTTGATCTTTAAACTTGTAATCTAAAGGCTCTACTGTACCAGCTGATACACTCTTTCTGCTTCTATCTAAAAAGTTCATACAAGCAAACATATTAAAAAGAATATCGTGGACCAATTGGATAGTGTGCCATTGACACATTTAATGATGAAATTAAACATTTTAAAGGATGTTTAAAAAGACTTTTGGTGTGTTAAAAATGTGTCTCGCTCTGAAGCATATCAGAATTTGGTCAGGTAAAGCATCTTATTCAGGAAAGTTTGATATATGTATCATTATTGAAGCCTGTCAAACATCGGGCACTTCAGCATTTCCAGATCTAAGTCCAATGTTATTGTCAGCTCTATGAACTAAACAGATCATAAAATTGCTTATTGTTTTGACATACATGTATATTATTTTGGTAGATTAAATCGCTTCACTATTTTTGAAGGTAGCAATTTCATAATGTAAAGCTATCTTGTAACAAGCTACCTACCTTTCCCTTGACTGTAGTTTTTGTTTTTCCCTTTGTATGATTCATTCTTTGCAGATTCAATATTTCTATCAAATTTACTGTAAGACCCTCCTCTCTTCCATTCTTGTGTTTGTTTGTGTTGATGTTTCCTTTGATCTTGGCTGTTATCAATGGTTGAGGTTCTTTCTCCTGTTAACTGTTTCAGATGTCTACAAGAGACACTCCACTGTGAAGATGCCAGTCTTTGTTTGAGCGCCAGCAACCTTGACCAGGTGATACCACTTCTACATACAACCTTGCTACATGTCACAGACTTCTGGAGCCAGGACATTGTTGTGGTGACACGAAACTCTACAAAAAGTAATTCTACAACATATATTCCTAAATTTCTTTATTGTGAAACAAGCTCAAAACAAATTCTTCCCTTTAGCAAAGATGTTTGCATTTGTGTGGAATTAGTTTGGGAGCAAAGCAAAGAACATGGCTGAACGGTCGACCAATGATTCAAATCCGTGAATCTAAAATGGACATTCGTAAGGTAAGAAAATGAACCAAAACCACACATATATAGATTTTGTCATACTTTACCTAAGCCCAAAATGCCCCCTTTTAATTCCTCTTATTTAACACAAAATTACCATTCAAAATATGTTGAAAGATTGTCTGGTAAAACACGCCTGTCAAATCAATGATGTCACTTGATATTTGTAAAATGAAAATATACTACTCGCTAAAAAAATAGGTGTTTAAGTGAATCAATTTCTTAAAAGATTTCAAATTTAGATATATCAATACGTCTAATTTGCAAAATACGAAAGTTTCTTACCAGTGGTCTTGAAATATATGCCATATGGGTTTAATGTTAAGTAAACAAGTTGTCAAAGATGTGAATAGTGGGTTCATACGTCATATTGTAACCCAAATAAGGTAAGAGAAATGGTGACCCATTTGGGTACACATTTGTTTATAAAGGATAACGCCAATGTATGCACCATGTTGCACCATAACAGACTTTGTTTAAAAGTGTTTGAATTGTCAAAAGTTGATGATAAATCATAGACTATCCTATAATAGCTTTATAGCTATTGACCTTTGACAGTCGAAAACAGAACACATGACTTCCAGATGCATGCTCAGTAAGTACCATCTATTTGGTGTCAGATGTAAACAAACGCACACTAGCTAGAAGATTTAAGCAAATGACAACAATAAAAGTTGCATAGCAGGTTAAAATTGTCTGGCTATTTTAAAATATAGCTTTAGTTTAAATAGGTCAATCACTCGAAAATAGCGTAATGCGTCGAAAACCCACTAGACGGCGATATTGGAAGATAGATTATGTTGCAAAGAACCACATTGGAAGAAATTTATATCTAGAACGCAATGTTTTATAATTGATTTGAAGCAACTTAGGTCAGCTGAGTCAGTTTCATTTGATGTTAATTATAAAGGAAATAAATGTGTTAAAACGTTGGAATCACAGTCAATGTCATCTTAGTTCCGAGTCGGCTAAAATTCGATGGTCGCGAAAACTGATAACAATAACACACATTACAGACTGTTCACAACAAGCACATTTTTAATGAAAAGCAAGAACAAATCATTTAACATTTATATCATGTGAATACTGCAGACTTATTCAATACGTACACAAGCCAATTAACACCAAAACAGTATTATTGCATCTTTTCGTGATGACTTTATTGTACAGTCTCCCATACAGAGTTGTCGATCCTTGCATTCTCTCTCTCACCTTGTCAGGGGAGATCAATGCGTCGGGGATTGTTCATGGTACTGACAAAAAAGCCGGTACAAGTACCGTTAAGTCATACTTGACTATCGGCCCATACATTGTTTTACTGATATCTGTAATAAAAGCAAAGCAATCTTGAAAAAGCTGTTCTTTAATTATACACATTTGACTCTTATTGTTTTATTAATTGGTGTTGAGATTCTGTGCTTGATCTGGTATGGCCTGCGAGGGAGCTGCTGTTAGTTAAATTGAACAAAAGATGTTTGTAAACAACATTTGGGCAGCATGGTGCAGTGGGTTGCATGTCTGACTCGTAATGTGTAGGTCGTGCGTTTGAGTCCCATCAAGTTGTTTTCTTGAGCAAGAAACTTTAACCTTATTGCTTAGTACTGGTTGATTCCAGGAACGGATTTGAGCGTTTTAGCACATTTGACACAGTAACCTTACCTTTGACCCAGTGACCCTAAAATCAAGTGTTCCTCTGTTACCAAGGATGGAGGTGTGAACCAAGTTTGCAGAAGGTAGGTCAAGGTGTTCTCGAGTTATCGATCGGAAAAGAAAAGGTTACAGTCAGACCTACCTACTGACAGACCGACCGACATGTGCAAAGCAATATGCCCTCTCTTCGAAGGGGGCGTAATTATTACCTTTCACTTTCCTGCCAGGCATAAAAGGTATTCTTGTACTGAGTACTGAGCATCGAGGGTAAAATGTCTTGCTAAAGGTATGGGTTTTCTTCTACGTGTTCGAGTATATGGTTGTCGAGCTGATAAAAGGTACTTGATTTCTGGTTTATGCTCATAACATAGTATGTTTTGGCGTTGAACTTCATACCCCAATTTGTGGCCCACTTCTCAAGTTCGTGGAGGTCGTTTTGAAGTAGGGTATGATCCCGTGCAGATCTGATGCAGCAGTACAAGAGAGTTGTCTGCAAATAGTCGGACTGTTGACATTGGAAATTACTGGATTTCCGTTTTTGTTCATTTACATCAAGATTTGAATGAAAAACTGTTAAACAGCTATACAATCTCATATTATATATAATATTGTTATGATAGCTTTCTGTTCAACCTTTGATATTACCCGTTCAGTAATAAACACAAACAACATACTCATTTTTACATTTATTTTTAATTTACTTCCACCATAGTTTTTACACAAACCAAATGTTTCACAAAAGCTTTATACCCCGGTTCAAATCCATTCTAATTAAAAAGACAATAAATGAAAAAGGCTTACAATTGACTGGACAAGAGTGCAAAATACTGCTGCATACACAAGTTCTAATCTAGAGACGTTGTTTCACAAAGTGTTTCAGCTACTAGTTTCCATCACATGATTCTGTTGAAGGCACAACTCTTGTCACTTTAGTGACTCTACTACAAAACTAAATTGCTAACACATAGACGTAAAACTTGTAGAAAGATCTAACTTTATGGGACTGCTGATTCCCAGTAATTTTTCACTAAAAAGTTTAGGAGACTTCAAAACATCACTCTGGAAAATTTCTGATTGCAAAAATGAAAACATATAATAGCATGATACAGTGATACTAGTTACTGTAAGTAATGTTTCAATAAAACAAAGTCTTGCTTCAAGGGAAACGTGGGAAAAGAAGAGTTAATAGATGGTGCCTTGACAAAGCGCACGCATTTCAACCTATGTCTCACAACTTTGCGTACATCAAAATAAGTAAAAATGTTTAAAAATCTACACAACATTTTTGATAATAGGAAATATTTAAAAAGTAAAATACAGATTACATACATTAAATGACAACCCTAAATTGTAATACATAGTGTAACTTCATACATTAGTTTAGGCCATATTTTAATGATATACAAAATACACATACATCCGTTATTATGGGTAGATGATTTTGTATTATGCGTATTATGTTGTAATAAAAATAATAACTTTGTAAATATTGCTATATAAGGTCATCTTTGGTCACATGGTCTTTCGAGTCATGTGATATTTCCTTACAATGAAACTGCTTGCTCAAAAAAGATGACAAAGAAAAATACTGATACATGTAAAAAAGAAAGCATCCAAAAAAAAATCCCTTACAAAGCAATAATAAGGTGCTTACGTGTAAACGGTTTCTAGTATTATAAGATTGGTACATATACTTTCAAAGTTCCAATAATTTTTTTAACAGATTTGAACTGTTTGTATGATAGCCCTGCACAAATAATTAACTCATTTCCATGCACTTAAAAATCCATTTTTCTATAAAAACTTAAATCTAAATGCAACTTGGCTGCCAAACTTGAAATCAATACTTTGTCAATAATACATGATTTGTAAAGACAATTATTGCAAATTGACTTTAAATTTAGTTTTATGATTAACAAACTAACAACATAATCGTCATATATGTTATAATGGTGGATGAGATGTGTATATGGTGAATGAAGGAATTTGGAAATGAATCGTAAAAATCCACATGATGAGAAATAATGCAGTTAGTGATAGTTATGAGATAAATACTAGATGACACTTTACAACATGTACAACATCATTTACACACTGATGATAAAACAGTATAGCAGACACACCTCACATACATCATACACCCATAATGCATTGCTAAACGTTCACTTGAATTCTGGGATTTATTTATCCAATCCTTTACAAATCAAACAGTGTAGAAAGATTGCACTCACTACTACTTAATTTGTTTTCGAAAAGTTAAGGATTTGAAACTCCTGGCAGTTGTCAGTTTTATATATTTCCATTAAAGAAATGAAATGTACTAATAGGCAAATTAAGATGCTTACTATCAACTTCAGCGTAATCAAAAATGTTACAGGTAATTACAATACAGTTACAAGCTATTGTAAATAATCATTGTATATTGGGAGGTACAGGTACACAAGATGATTTTTTTCTGACATAAAATCAACCTTTGAAACAATTCACATCAACAGCATGAAAACATAAAACTGAAATTCCTGACAAAATTTGATTTACTTATAAGGTGCCATGGACATCAAAGCAGGCTACTTATCTTTGCTCATGATGTTCCCTTGTCTTTTCTATTCAACTCTAAACTAAACATGATTGTGAAGTATTTTGTGCCAATACAAAAGCCATGTTGTAAAACAAGAGAATAAAGCACACAACAGGGAAGAACTAAATCAATCCAAGCAAAGGCAAGTGTATTGCAGCATTTGAACACATATTGTTAAACAGTTCGAAAGACGACAAAACATAAAGGACAGAAAATAGTTTCACTGGTTTTAGTACAAGTGATTTGTATCCAGAACGAAGACACTTCATTACACACATAGTTACTACTACTGACGAAAAACGTCTTTCACTGACTTCTCTATCTATCCATTGTAACCTGGAAACAAAAACAACTGCTAACTTAACAAAAACATTTATTTGCTAGATATGTCGTGCCTAGAGTTGCGTTACAGAGTGTGTCATCCTGTATACATATTTAAGCTGCCACCTCTTCATGTCCATTCTCTACGACGGCCACAGTGATGTGCTTCTCCAGCTCTACACTCTCCCCTTTCTCTGTGATTTTCATCTCTTCCAGTTTAGCATTCACTCTCTCAGTCTGAAAATATATAATACATACAGGTAAATCAAGGTTACTTTCTATAGTTATTGTTATCATCAACATGTTCCATGTTTACCAGATAAGCCTGCACTTGCAAATAAAAAAGAAATTCCTTTAAGTATTTTATTTTATTTTTATTTTATTTAACAGTGGGACATTAACACTGGAAAACAAGTGTTGCCTATTTTGGTATTTACACATATTACACTTACTAATTTGTTTTGGAATAAGAGGACCTGAACAATCATCTATGAAATTCTTTTCCTTTTGTTCAATTTAAAAATTAAACATTTTCCGCAGATTTGTAAGTTTGTTCTACAAAGCTGAACTTTTATTAAACTTTCTACAAAGTTGAAAAACAAAACTATTTCTAAATTCATTTAAACCTGAATAAGCTGAAAAGTGCAAACTGATATAACAACTGAAATCTGAATTAGAGAACAACAACTGATGCAGAAAATGATGATAAACTAACAAAGTCAACAAAATAAATAAGTAAACATGCACAGCTGATATTACGCATGGCTGATGTTACACACTATATGGTATTATATGTTCATACACCTACTACTGTACTAGGCTACAAAACATCACACAGTTGGACAATAGAGACAGTAGGAAAGTGGTGTTTAATGTTTAGCTACATGAAATGATACATGAATGTTAGATCTGTCCATCTAATGGTGTGTGCTATATGAACAACCTTGGTGACAGCTTATGTTAGGGTTTACCATTAATACTGGAAATTTAGGCACACCACCTACATCATTTAATAACTATTTCATTTGTCAAAGATGATACAATTTGGCAGTACATGATACTGTTATAAGCATGTTGCTGCTACACTTGACCCATTATAGTGTGGTTAGAATAGTATATGTTAATGTTGGTATATTTTATCATGGTTACACATCTTCCCCAGGACATTCTCTGTTTCACCAGCAACCATTGCTCTCTCAGCTGTGTACTTAACTCTTGTGAGCAGATCTCTAGTCACATTGCAGTATCAATTTAATTATTTTTTTAAAGTTGCAATAAGAACAGGACGTTTTTTCTTTCATCACTTATTTTTTAACAAAAGAACAACAAATAAACACTTTTAGTGTATAAATGTACATTATATTGACCAAGTATTGACTGTGTTATCTATAATACTGTAAGTCTGTACTATAATCTACACAGGTGAACAAAGAAGGGGGTTCCATATCACAATAGTTATGCCATCTCACCTCACTGATTGTCTGAGATACCTTCACATCATCAGGTTTGTTGTCCACTTGTCCGTCTGTGAGAAATAAGAGTAGTAAAAACAATACTCCACATTAGCTAAGGCACAAAAATACAATGTGAAAACTAAAAACACAACAGAGCTCCTTAAAACAGCACTTGTCACTTAGCTCACATGGCCACAGTGCTTGTTGTTACAAAAAAATAATAAAGCATTGTGGCATTACAGAGCAAGATAACTCAGGATAGCATGTTCACAGGCTCATCACAAATATATGCTGTATTACTAGTGGTATTTTTTTGTTCCAAGATGCAAGCAGACAAAGTATCAACATGCTAAATATACAGTATATAAGTATACCTAGGTATATACATCAATTAACTTGCAGAAGCAACAAAATTAATTTCACTGTAAATATGCGCACAACAATTTATTTACATGCAGTAGGAAGTCTGTGATCGAGTGCGCAGCTTTCAGTTATGATTGCCAGAAAAAATGTAACAAAGGGACGATAAAGATGAACACTTTAAGGGTTTATTAAATTTGATAGAATGTGCTTAAATTTCCAGTACTGTTATCCACTATTATGCACAAACACAAGGTTTTATACAAATGTTGATAAACATGAAGCAGGGATGTGACCCGTTATAACTTTGGTTTCTCACTATGTTGGAGGGGACAAAGTATGCAATCATGCATTTGTTTCAAATTAAAGTATCCCCAATAAAGTTGATAAAACGATCTCTTTATACAAATCAAAATTCATAGGTTGCAGTCAAACAGAATCTCCTGAGGTTAGACAAGATTCACCATTGGTACCAAACATTTCTTTTTCTTTTGCGCACATGTTTACTCTCCTTATTTTGTATAACACTCAGACCTAATCAATGTCTACTAGGTCTACAATAAAACCATCACATCCCTGATATAATGATGTGTAGAGTGGTGGAGACGGGACAGAAAAGATAAGCAAAGCTATGGATGAATGATAAGTGAGTGAATAGTTTATGATGACATGACAAAGGCTCGGCTAGATGAGTTTGATTCAACAGTGCAGAGGACAAATTGCCTAACGTGAAATCCAGTCAGCTTTTCTTCCCTTCAGCAAAATAAGAATTTAACAGAAGAGCATACAACAAACTCCCAAAAATACACATTAAATTTAAGTCCCAATATTTACAAGTTCCTCATTATTTTGCAAATTGATGCTACAGAAACCATTTAAATTGAGAAAACAAAAAAAGAACATCAGAACTATTGAGCCTGCAATTATCCACAAAAGTTTTATCTCTAGCCCTCTGGATTTCACAGGCAGTTTCTGACAATAACACAGGTACAAGAAATCACTACAGCAGACGACTATTACCTCCACCTGCTGTGGTTTCTGCTGGAGTTTCCTCTGTAGGTGGCGCCTCTGAGACTGGTGATGTGGTGTCTGCTGTTGTTACTTGTGGTTCTGATGCTGTACTAGCAACACTTGTATCTCCACTATGGTAAATTCTGTATAAAGAATGAGGAATATCTTGGATAATATGCTGCATTCTGTGAAGACCTTATGGAGTTACATTTGGCCTAAATGTTAGTTTATATAACACCCTAACAGACGTAACTCCCTCTTATGTTTAGACTTACAACTTTCTGTTTATAGAGAAACAACAAATTTTAAGATTGACTATTGTGAACAAGGAACTCGCTGGAAGTGAAAAATGCTCCCCAAATGCCTTTTGTCTATAAAAGCCAGAACTTGTTATCAAACGCTACTTGTACACCAAGAATTAAAGAGAGATAACTCAAGTAAAATGTAAGTTAGGATTATGGTTCTTGTCTTCTGTACTTCCTCCCATTTACATCTATATTTGTACCAAGTTTAATTTCAATCCCTGTTGTACTTTCCAAGATATGGCCAGGACAAGCAACCATTATGAAAAATAGACTGTTAAGGGAAGATAACTCTGTCAATACACAGGATATGATTATGGTTCTTGTGCAGTGTACTTCCTCTGACTGCCATCTATCTATAAACCAAATTTCACTTCAATCCCTTTTGTAGTTTTCAAGATATGGCCCGGACAGGCAACACTTATTAAAAGTTGTTAAGGGGAGATAACTCAATAAATAAACAGGGAAGGATTATGGTGTTTGGGTTCTGCCCTTCCCCTCATTGCCATCTATCTATATACCAAGTTTTATTTAAATGCCAACAGTAGTTTAAGTTATTTGCCGGACAAGGTACCAGACGGACAGAGCAGCGACTATATGCTTTCCCCTTTGGGGAGCATAATAAAATGCAGATAATGAGAATATAGAACTACTTACATTGCAACACTGTCTTGTGTGATCTCGGCCTGTATGGTTGTGTCTGCCCGGGAATCATTGGCGGTATCATTTAAACCTTCCTCTATATCATTGGCATTGTATTGACCTACTGAGGCTGTCTCTTCATCACCACTACAAATATACAGTTAGTAAAATGAAAGTCCAAACTTACTTGAAGCACACAACCCTCACATTAAAGTGCAGTTCTATTTGATCAAGGCAAGAGTAAAGTTCTTTTAAAATATGACAACTAATGTGATGTTTCATGTCTTAACACAACACATAATCTAAAATAGAAAAAACAACTTTGCAATTCTTTGGGGGAATACTAACATATTTGTAAGTCAGTAGTAGTTTGTTAACATGACAACAGTATATGACCAGTTTCCATCTGTCAAGTTATACCTACCCTTCTGTTGCTGGACGATCTGTGCCCTCGGTTGGTGTAGTTCCTGCTGCTACCACTGGTTCTGGCTCCTCCACTGGTTCAGGTCTCATACCCTCAGCGAGCTCAATGATGCATTTAGCCTCTCCAGTGTGCCGTGCAGACAAAGTCACCTTCTGGTACTCAGATGATGACAATAAGTAGTAGCCCTGACCATACTTGGTGAAGATGAAAGATGTGATGCCACTGGAGAGTGAAGAGTTATATAATGGTCACAGTAGGATAGACATACAAAATAACAAAGTCTATTCCATTGTGTTAACTTATCAATAGTTTTCAGTCATAGAATATTCAAAATGCAGATTAGCAGTTAACATTGCGGATTGTTGACACCTCCATAAAAAAATCAGCGACTCTTAAATACAAGCCGATACATTCAAACAACCATGAATTGACACACATGAATAATATTATTTGCGTTCTAATCAATAAAGCTTTTGTCACAATTTTCATTATCTGACGTTTAACATGCCATTCAGCAAAGAAGTTCCATCTGTTGTGGCTCTTATGACAACTTACTTGATATCTTCTCTCCTGATGGCTGATGCCTGCATTTGTTGTCTAAGTGTTGTCACAGAGTAAACACTCAAGTCTCCTAGGTTACTAAGGCAGGCCACATCATTCTCCTGGTAGTTATCGTCACTACGACTACGGAAATTAACAAAAGCTACTTTGCGTATTCTAGAACCATCTATGGCTGTCAGCTTGAACTTCCACTTAGCCTTCAAGTTTGGTAGTGTGAATATCTGAAGAAGAAAAAAATACAAACATGATCAATAAATGGAAAATGAATACCAAAACAACTATTTTTTCCAGTACAAAAAAACTAAATTAAATCAGAATACATTACACTTGTTTAATAACTTGCAGTAGTATTTTGACAAGTTTTGTACTAACAAGTTATGTCATGTTTGAGACAAAATTCAGTAACAACTGCCACAAAACACAAAGCCTAAGTTCCTACCTTAAGTTGTTCTTCTGAACAGATGATGACGGAATGATGTGACTCCATATCTGGTGCCTTAGCTCTCTCATGTTGTACTTCTAGTGACTCTGGTAACACACGATTCTTACCATCTACCACACCTATAGAGATTACAGGTGCAGCGTGACGTAACCTAATTTCTTTAACTAGAATACATGCGACTTGCTCTTCATTACGCTTCTCTCCAGGTACTGTGATGTTATAGATGAATACATGACCGCCATTGGTTCCTACCCATAGGGAGGGATTATGTGTATGAGCTAAAATAATAAAAACAAACAATATTAGTAGGTATGCCAATTATTACTTTATTTGCCTTCTTTATAACGTATGACCTTGAAATCTAATATTAAATACCAAATAAGTTATTTTATATCAAAAGTAAAAGTTTAAACAAACTTCATCCCCACTTCTAATTATTAGGGGCACAATATCAAATATTAAACCTTGATAGAACAACACAATGTCTTTAGTGTGATCTGGAGTACTCACCATTTACAATGAATGTGTCAGCAAAGTATAGACACCTGACCATAGAAGCCATAGAGTCCTCGGTATTTCTGAACTCTACACTACGTTCTATAGGTTTGGGTTCAGGGGTTGTAGGGGATGCTGCCTCTGCACCCGCTGAGGATGGACCAGCCTCCGGGGCACTTGTGTCTTCACTAAAATACACAAATTCTAACATACAACCTAACTCAGTACATGAAAATAAAAATTATTCAACCTTTGAATTCTGACCAGATGACTTTTAACCATTTCAATAAATCACTTTATCAAAGATTTCAACAAAAGATATTTGAAATAAATCAATAATATTTATTTGTATGTGATAAAAAATAAATACACAGACATCTATCAAATGACAGCCCATTACGAAGCATTTCATTGCATTAACTGAAGACCGTACAATTTTACGTGTAACAGACAATATGTATCTCGTTCAACTACAAGACAGCTAACCAACTACAAGACAGCTAACCAACTACAAGACAGCTAACCAACTACAAGACAGCTAACCAACTACAAGACAGCTAACC
>ENA-OREC01000664-OREC01000664.1-marine-metagenome-genome-assembly--contig:-NODE-664-length-14587-cov-14.098139_pt1 | contig 14587 bp, 9 predicted proteins | sample MGYA00248626_ERZ508543 | MGnify/ENA primary metagenome ERZ508543 (study PRJEB26211, sample SAMN05518279) | marine metagenome | isolation source: Puget Sound, Washington, USA | host: Bankia setacea... | reverse complement strand
ATTGTACCATGTAGTTGTACCATGTAGTTGTACCATGTAGTTGTACCATGTAGTTGTACCATGTAGTTGTACCATGTAGTTGTACCATGTGTGGCCTATCATTGTTTCTGAACATATTATATGCTGTGTAGCCATTTTTTGTATGTTGCTGTTTGTTTTACAATGTTGCTGTTTGTTTTATAATGTTGCTGTTTGTTTTATAGTATTGCTGTTTGTTTTATATTGCTGCTGTTTGTTTTATAGTGTTGCTGTTTGTTTTATAATTTTACTGTTTGTCTATAATGTTGCTGTTTGTTTTATAATGTTGCTGTTTCATTTATTGTTGAAAGGTAGATAACATCAACAAACAATTCATATTCATTGGGGGAAATTTTGGCATTTGTTAAGACTGCCATACACTATATTTCCCAGTTTGGAAACATCAAATGGTTGTTAATTTACTGTCGATGTATGATACCAACAAACATCGTATATGCATTTATTTATTGTTTTTATCAGGAGTTTTAAAGATTCACCTGTTTTCTCCTATAAATAAATCAGGAACCTGCAAACACTGATAACAAAATCACATAAAAACAGGCGAATTACACTATTTGTACACAGTTGCACTTATCTTGCCAAGACTGAAAAGCGATACAACAGCAATACATGGCATACAACATCATCAACCTTCTGATAGGCCTCACAGAATACAAGCACAATATTGCCAGAAAAAAAACTTAAATAGCAACTTCAGGGAGTGATAACAATTCATGAAACAATTCAAAAATTCAATTCAAAAATAGAAATGTAAACCAATTAACCCACACTTAGGAAAACTGTCATGCACATTTCAAGACTGCAAGGCCTCGTTAACTGATAATTGATGCAACAACAATGCCAAGAACTGTCCACAGAAGATGTTCAGGTGTCTATAAATGCTTGTCAGTTGCCACGGTTTTGCTCTTGTTCTAACATTCCAGCACCCAAAAACCCTGACATCTCTCGTCTAAGATGTAACTAGCAATAAAAGCAATTTGTTAACATTTCAGTAGGAACAGTCGTGCATACAAGTGTTCATTAACAATAATTAGAGCTGGGGTAACATACAGAAATGGCGTAACTACATAGTTATCTCTTTCCGTAATACTTCCTAAGAGAACAATTGAGTCCACAATTCCACCTGCAACTTCTTGCAACATTGAAGCTGTGAGTGAAGGCAAGCTGTAAGTGTTGGAATCTGATTCACTTATAACACACTTTAAATTTTGTTCTACAATTAATTCTTCATATTGAATCTTCATTTTATTAGTCTAATGCTGATTTTAGTTCTTGAACGAAGTAAACATAACTCTATTCCTAGAGTGTCAAACCAATATAGCTTAGATTGCACTTGAAACAAATGAAGAGTCTATTAATCCTGAAGATGTTTAAAACCAGCGTGGATTTTGAACTGAAGATCATGTGCCTAATTCAAACAGACACACTCAGTTTAAAAGGACACTATACCACCTTAAATGAGAGATGCTTGTATTGATAGAAGTTCCATAAAATCAATAAGGGATTAGAAAAAAAGGTTTGATGGTGAAACATTGTTTTCTCAATACAACGATGATACTTACGAGATCTAACTTTCCCTCCATAGAAGCCATTGTCACTTTTGGATTTCCTGTATGGTAGTGACAACCTCTTCAATGTTCGAATCATGTTCTAAGAAAGTGGCTTGGAACTATCTATTAACAACAACACCAAATAATCCAGTAAACATTGTTTTTTCTACAACTTGAATTCCCATAGCTTAACTGATTGCATGGAAAATGTTCAACACAAAACACCTTTTGAATTTTGTTTTCATATTTCAACACTAGTTAACAAATAATCCTTTTTTGTTTTGTTTTCTACAACTTAAGTTGCCATAGCTTAGTGGTCACATAAAAACAACATTAACACTAACACCTTTATGAATTTCTATATATTTTTATATTTTAACGCGAGCAAAAAATTCAAATATCTTTTTTTCTTTAAGTTTCCATAGATTAATTGATTGCACATTCATGAATTTTGTTTTTCAAATTAAAACACTAGCAAATAATGTTTTTTTAACACAAAAAACTTTATCTTTATGAAAACAAATTAATTTATAAAAATATAGTTATGCACTTGCTCTTTGATCCCAACAAAAACCAGCAATTCCCTGAGTGGCAAAAACTGTTCAATAATAAAGTTTGAAAAAAATGAAAACAACGGTGTTCAATTAGTTTTCATGGCACATCCGTAATTACTGCAGGGAGAAAATCCGTGTGCCGACATGTTTCTCACGCTGCTCCCTTCACACAAGCTCATTTTATCCAGTGTCTAAATTACAATACACTTTTTCTGGAAAATTAATATTCATAGCACACGTTTTAAATTCCATCCTGTAAAACACTCAATACTGAAATTCTTGCCATGTTTCTAAAGTCGAGGCATTTTTTTGAAAGCAACAGATACTGACTAGAGTCGAGGATTGAGAAACTACCGCGGAGACTTCATACTAGCTGCTAGAATCTGCCAGTCAAAGAATTCCCCTCTGTAGATTAAACTCAACCTATATGCTTCAATCATATTTTCACGTGTTGTGTGCGCCAGCAATCAATACTATTAAATGTTGCACTTGATTCAGAGTTACAGTTAATGCCAATCCAGTATTTGCCATTTCCATCAGCTTGATTAACAGCAGACGGCCTTGTGCTGATGCCAAATCTAACTCAACAATCAAACAGCTAATACACAAACAACAATAAACTCTGTGACTAATTGTAATCCAGTTTTCCTCCTTATTTATAATTCAACCAATCAGACCCCACAATCTACCCACTGCCAAACGAAATAATTCAAGAATTATGTTCTTTAAAAAAAAATCGAAATACCAATAATGCTTGATAATTAAAGTAATCCTGTTGAATATAATTTAATCCTTTTTTACTGTAATACTTTTCTCCCTCCTAAAAATTCCCACACCAAAACTGAAGACTAAACCAATTTGTCTTCACACTAGAACTTGTGGGGTGAAAGCGAAAGGGTTCTAAGTGCTATTGAATACAGAAGCAGATGGGACACTATGGAATTCACACCAGAACTGTATGTGTCACTTTGCACTAAGAGAAATGTTTCAAGCTCTGTCAGTTTTGCTCTAGATAAACGTAACATTTCTCAGTTCCAAGAAACATTTTCCTATCCATCTTTCACATAAATGTACCCTCAGTCAGGTCAGTTATTGAAGGTATTGGTTGCATGAACTGAGAGGCAACAACCCCTTACTTTCCCACTGTACTTTCCAGTCATTAGCATATCCAGTCTTTTATTCATAATCTGAGCTACCACACATCCACTGTCTTTGATTCAATATTTGTGTTATTCTAGATATAAATATAACTATTCCTATAGACACCTGTAACTCCTAATTGAACAACAGAGAAGAAATTAGGAAAAACTAGTGCTAGAATTGGTGATGAGAAAATCTTAGTGAAACTGATCTGGTATCTGTACTATCTTTAATGAAAGTCACCAGAGTACCTCAGTACCTTACACTTTAAGGCTATCCTGTTAACAATGGTGCCAGATCAATAGAAAGCGAAAAAATACTGGGAAATAACTGTGAAGGGAGGGAAACTTAAGATAAAGATAGATCAATACAACAGCCTGTTAATGACTTAATATCCCCCCTGTACAGAAGAGTCAAAAGGTTTTCTCCCAAGCTCTATAAATAAATAACAAACGAGGCTCAAACTGAGATGGTTGAACTTACTCATCTTCATGCGGGAACCAGCTCCATGTGGGAACCAGGTAAGCCAAACTGAGGGGATATATGCTAAAGGGTTCTATCTGCTTTTTTTATTATTCAAAAGCACATACTATAACCTTATTGCTTTCACCCTTCAATAACAGTTCCATGTGGGAACCTTACCGTGTTCACACCTTGATTAAAACAACAAACGCAAGAAAAGATGGGTAATAACAAACCAGTTAACCGAATGGTCAATTAACACCACAGGCTTGAAAAAGTGCAGGGACAATTAGCAACTAAGTAAATCACATGTTTAATAGGAAACTTCTTTTTCAGAGAACAGAATGGAAGTTGTGCAAAAAAGGATGGGCAGCAGTAAAATCGCTTCTTTAAGCTCTCTGCAAAAATGTTCCTTATGTTTATGTTTTCAGTGATAACCTTAATATATGTATAAAGGTAAATGGAACAATAAACCTTTGTGTGGAATTATAGTGGTACTAATGGCATTTTCATTACATGGATAATAATGTTTTTATACTATTTGGATCAATATTTGAAAGAAGCTTTATCTAAGAATTGAAGTACCATTCATAATGCAGAAGGGAAATCACCTTTAAACAGCATGGCATCCTTCAACCAAGATATTTCAATATTTCGTTTTTTTGAATCTGAGCTGCACAGTGATTCAGATTTCCTCCTGGTAGTTGTGCATGCAGGTAATTCATCATAAACCTCTGTCTGATCCCTCAATTATAATCATTACATCTCTGACACAAAAAGATCCCCTCTATATTATATGTCTCTAACAGGTAGCTGGCAGAGATACTGAGTGAGGATTACTGAGATATAAGTACAAAATGTTGCTGAGGTCTCACAATGTAACTATTTGTATTAATAAATTATTTACCTATAGTGCATTGGAAAAAGTGGAACAATACATTACATTTAATTATTGTTAAAATATGGGGGAAACAACACATCAGATGCAAAACAACATGAAAAGTCTTCACTTTCTATCGCCTGGAAGAGTGATCTGAGGTATGGGATGAGTGAAATATTTGATTTGTTTATATGCAATTTTCTTGTTTTTAGAATTTTAATGTCAACAAATAAGTACTATACAATAATTTCCATGCATTAACAGATTAACAAATTATATCCTTTCTTAGAAAAATTGCAATCGAAAATAAATTATTCCACAACATTATGAGAAAACTGAGTTGCATATTTCACCCTGACTTCAGTCTTCATTTTTACTCTTTTGCTCCACATACAGTATTCACAAAACGTAAAGTTCCGCAAATATTTTGGAACTTGAACAGAGTTCATTATACATGTATAAGAACTTATTATTTGAAATATTTATTCTGTTGTATTTAATTTAGGTTACGTTTTTATTTAAGCCTTTAAAAATACAAATGAATAAATTCAGGTTAAGTGTAAGTGATTTAGTAAACTGGTAGCCAGGAAAAACAGACAAAAAGGAAAGGATCTATGCCATAGTGTCCCATACTTCACTAGTTTCCCCAATACATGCAGAAATCAAAGGATAACTACAATGAGCTGTCAGTAGGAACACCAATGATTCACTCCCTTTGTTCCAGGCTGTGTTCATTTTGTTCTCAGTTGTACTATGTCTATGCAATCTTACGTTTGGAATTATGGTTTCCAGAAGTATATAAGTTGTATAATGGTTGTTAATTTAAGTTCTCCTGTTTTCCTGGATATTAAACTAGTACTGTAACATGAATATCTTTCCAAGTTACTTTCCATTGTATGTTCTAAAACAGAGGTGTGCCACAGTGGGATGGCTCAAGAGTGTGACCTTTCACCTCTTCAGGATACAAAAGTGATACTTCCAGGTTATACATACTTCATTGTTCTAAACCTAGCACACTTGTCACTTAGCTTCCCAGGCAATTGAAGAATATAACAATATTTCAACGTACATACTTTTTGACATGTGAGAACCAATTATAGCAGCACTGTGTCCATTTTTTTTATTAATATGAAAAAGGTATCATCTGGTGTATGTTCCATTTACAACTTTCCACCAAAATTTCCTATAGTTAAATTGTTTAATAATGTGTAGGTCTAATAAATACAAATAACAAATACTGTCAAATAACCTTAATTACTATTTTGTCTTTGATTAGTAAGGGGTAAATTGAAAGAGACTCACCTGACTGTATGATCAGATCCATATAAACTCCACATAGCTTACTGATCATCATTTAGAACCAATTATTAGCACAACAGTTCAATCAAATACAAAATTCACACACACACACACAAATGTCTGAGCATCTATTTTCGATACCGGTATAAATAACACCTTTCTGTAGAATATATCCTCAGTTTTAGTCAAAATATGTTTTTATTCCACTGTATGTTATAAAGCTATAAGCATATATATAATTGACTTTTAACCATAGTTGTCCATAACATGTTTGAACTACCGTCTTAGAATAAACGCCAATCTTGAAGTATTCTGAAATTCAAAGCTCTTCATGCCATAACTGTGTTATTTGTTTACAAGTCGAAACAAGCAATCTTGACCTAGCAGCCGATCATTATGTAAATTCTTTCATAGAACAAACACTTGTTAGCTGAGAGCCATTTGCTATTCTTACACTGTTGTTTATAAATTCACTCCCCTCTGGAATATGTCAGGTTTTAACATTTTTATTTCAAATTGTAGCTGTGTCTTCTAGAAAAAATCTTGTTCTTTGTATCCAAATTCCAGCAAGCAGGGTCTTCAGAATTGTTATCACACTTTTTTGATGTACTAAATTTACAATTTTGTTTAATTTAACCTATAAGAAAGCCTTTAAAGTCATACCATGATTACAAACCACATTTTCTTGCATGTGAGTGTCATTTTTTTTATTCCAACACTAAGCCAAGGGGTGTCTGTCCTTTTAGAGTTTTGTTTAATACATCTGGTGTAACATGGTATCTTGAATAATTAATGCCAGCACTCACACAGTAATAATCGTAGACCTATTTCTCCACCATTACAGAATTCCAGGCATTTTACCCACACAGTTAGTGAGTTACATGATACCGAAAAGCTACCAAATAAGGCAAAAACTATCCCATCGAAGGTCATAGGTTAGAAGAGCTGTTTTGTCTTCTTTTGATACATTGAAAAGAAGACAAAGTTTCATACAATATCCTATATAAACACAAGGAAATATTGTACATAAAGTTTTCGTTTAGCATTAGGAAAACAAAACTGCTATACTATAATTATGGCCTTCCAGTGTTCCAAGAACTCTTATCTTCTGTTACTGACCTATAGATTCTTCATCCAGGAACCCTCAAGGTAAGATGACGAGTAAATAACTACACTGCCTGATTTCAGTATTCCATGTACATGTACACTTTCCCCCCGCATATTTCAAGTTTTGTCAATTATGAAATAACAATAATTACCAGCAATTTCAACCCTGTCTACCAGCAAAACACATGCAAGTTATATGAAATTCACTTCACATTATTTTCAGCCATATCTTGTTTGTTCAGTGTTGACTGTTACACAGACTTGTAGGCTAGCTTGTCATTTCCAGGCTACGTGTCAGTTGCACAATACTTGGGTTAATTGATACATTAAGTTTTCCCATACAGATACCAATTCACGACAAAAACATATATCCGGCCTGAGATGACATTGATCAAAAACAAGGTATGAAGTAGTCCTGCTTGGGAAAATGTGGCGTAATCAATAAAACAAGCTAAATCTATTCATAACAAAATCTAAACAATCTTCCGTTAGCACACTGCTACTGCTAGTTATGTCCACACTTCATATTGACTTAAACAACTGTTCTCCCACCCATAAACACTACTCACACACAAAGATGATTGGAAAATACATTTAACAGTTAATTTCCATGAGAAGCACATTGATAACATGAAGGGAGACAACCATCAACAACAAGGGAGACAACTATAATCTACCAGACAAATATAACCATGTCACTAGAGTTTAAAACATCCACTGCAATGACGCCAGGGGGGTTATATGGGTGTTTCTCTGTCGTAGTTATTTGCCATAAGGTCATTAAGATGTGTCTTACGACTGTAATCTGTCTAGAAAGTAAAGTACAATTGTCTGGACTAGAAAATAACATGCTCTCCCAGGAAAGCTCCACTTCAAACTCACAGACAATACAATTTCGTGCAAGTTAGACAAGATCTTGACTGAGATATCCTATAACATGACATTTATTTCAGAAGTTCAGCGATGCACATTATTTAGCAAACTCACAATATGTAATCAGTCTAACCTTTCCTTTAACTGCCTCTAACGGCTTTTCTGTTGTTGACCAGGTGGCATTAGTTCTTGCTAGAATGTGAATAACAAGGGGCCATGCTTACACCAGCTGTTACAACCTTAACTCACTTTAAACAGACTTAAAAAACTACACTACTGTAGGTGAACTAAACCTAGATGGTAAAGAAACCATAAAATAAAACCTGCTTTAACTCAAGGATAGAGTTTCCTCCGGTCTTTGAAAAGGGTGAGGTGCTTTCGTAACATAAAGGCACTTGAAGCGTTTCAGACCGACTTTGAGGGGCATATTTAGTGCCTTATGGATGTACATCAACATAGTATTATATAGCACTAGGGCAGCAATAATTCATCTTTAGAACTATCGTTGAATTGAAATTGTAAGGCATAGATGACTCATTTCTGTGAAAATCATTTTCAGATTCTTTTCTATTATGATTTCTCTGTCCAGAGGCATTTTTTTGTTTATTTACTGAAACAACTAGAGATGTGCTGCCTAAATGGTCAATTCAACAATTTCTGTAATCATTGAAATTGAAAAACTCTACATTAACTTTAGAACTGACTTTCCTCCTTAGACAAGTACAGAATGTACTCTGAACATTTGCTTGTCTTGGTCAAACTTGCCAGAAAAAGCTATACACTGAATCTTTATTTAAGAAATAAAACATCTGTACCCGTGTTTTATCGCCGTAATAAAATATGGGTATGAGTTTGGGTGCGTATGTATTAAATCACAAGTGCGCTAGCTAATTACACGCACCAGAACGAGTACCCATAATATATTTCCGCCATAAAACACGGGTGCAGATGTTTTATTTCGATTGTTACACGACCGTACCTCTCCAATGTGCTGGATAGCCTATGTTGACAGGATGTCGTTTGGTTGACTGTTTCTTGGGATCCCAATAAAATTTCATTTCAGAAACTTATAAAACTAATAGAGTAACAGCGTCTAGATCAATGAATGCTTTCAGATATTTCAATAACGCTCGATTCAACTTTTACAAAGACGATTTTGAGATGCATAACTTTTACTAGTGTTTTTTGCATCACTTAGCATCTTTTAAATGACTACATCTTTCGATTGATATAATTGATAATTCGGTCTTGCAAGTTCAAACTGTAAACTACAGAACCAACGTCAAAAACAAAGTGTAGCAGTTCTCGGACAAAAACGTCCGAAATACTAAAATCGTATTCACATTTTAAAATCGGATCGCATTCCTGTTATGTTGTTTCCGTTTCACATTGACTATACTATTTAAGCAAACCATGTTTTAACAATGTTTAACAAAAGATGTAGAACTCATTATAAAATATAGAGTGATTTGGATACCTTTGGTTCTGACAGTATTTTCGTTAAGACCGTAAGTAGTGCAGTCCATATACTAACAGTGAATAAAACACAGTTAGTTTCCTACTTTGTGTATAGGAGACAATCAATGGGACCATTTTAGAATGTCTCACATAACGATAGGCAACATTAGATTAATTTTTCATTTTCATTTTTGTGTAGAAAGTAAACAGAGCACATAAGCACTTTCATTACGATCACTTATTTAAAACTGCTTGTCAAATGAGAAGATTCAAAAGGTTTTAGCAACAGTGGATTAAAGAGTAAATATAAATGCCTCAGAAGGAATATCAACTTGCTGTTTGGACAACTGATAGGAAAACCAATATGTGAAATGAACACAGCCAAAACACACCCTATACTGCTACTGTAACAGGTAATACTATGTTGAGCGACCCAAGCAAACCAGACAATAATAATGATTCTGGTAAAGAACATTAGTGACACCAAGTATAACTTTATGTTTCCTGAACAACTTTTAATTATGATAAGGCTTTCCACTTCCTCTACATCTTTTATCTACCAGTATCCAGTCATCTAACTATTCATGAAATGGCAGTTACGTGTATATATAATCATACAAATATAAATTTTACATTATCATACTTATTTGTTGGTAGTGTTCATGTACTTAGCTCTAAAACATGCATGTATTTTTCTTAACTTTCAAGGAAAAGGATGAGGAACTTAAAAATATAAGAGATATTAGAGTTTTATCTTGTTTTACAACCATGTGTAAGGACCAGCTTTAGGAAAAATATGCTGTGTCCTCAAGTCAGATTTGAAATTATCCAGCATCAATTATGTTTTCTAAGCATAAAATTAAGACAGTGTGAATTTAAACTAATTTGTAAATTAACTAGCACCAAGGTTACAGATAAAGTGCATATCTGGGTTAATATGCAATTAAAACAGTTGTTTTAGAATCCTAGCATAACTGGTTGTTCACAATAGGTCTAGACAGTCTCACTGGTTACAAGTCAACGCATGACAATAATATGAGGAACATGTCTGCTTATTTCTGATCCTTGAGTACAAATTACAATGTTTGAATAATTTGGTCCAACCTGCCTGTGTTTTCACATGTAAATGGCTATGCAAAACTATCCTAAGTATACAACATGTGCATGTAAGATGTGACAATAAAAGAATCTTCTTTAAAGTACCTTTTAAAGTATGCTATTGTCAGAAGTATTTTTGACTGGCCTGTTTTAAATGAAAAAAGCAGCTGTGAACTTAATTTAGGACTGACTATAAATTTAAAAGAAAGACACTTGCACCCATAAGAAGAGTTCTAAATGAATGAATGTTATAGAAATGGTCATATATTTTTTGCTATCACTAAGTACTGGACACTGATGCCGTTTATCTCTCTTTAAGTTTAAGTAGATACTGTACAAGTAGACACGGTACATCTTCTCAATAGTTAAGAACTAAATAATTTATTTTCAACTAATGATCCATTTCAAGAAAGAAGACTCAATATTCTGAATTTGCCAACTGTTGCCTTCAAGAGGCTCATTTCAGCGTTATAGCCTAGATTCAACCCTGCAGGGTAAATAGTTTGAGTAGTTTGACAGAAAAAGCATAGATAAAGTGGTTAAGAACGTATCCAGGCTTATTCTGATTTAGCAAACACGCCTTTTAGAGACAGAACTGCAGTAACAATATCTCAGTCAATGTTTAAACTTTTAAGTGGTGCATCAACTAGCATGTTCGTGTTAGGAGTAAAGTAACAACCTATTATTTCAGTTGAGCATTTAGGCATTTACTTCCATGCTGATGTAGTTTTATTATTACAGTTTCTCAATCTAAATTCTGAATAAAATACTTTTTACCAAAAACCTTTTCTGTGGTTCTGTTGTAGCATCACAAAACTTACATTCTCAGAAATTGGACCAATTTGTACCTTGCAGGTTTCATAAGTAATGCAAATGTCTCATCAAAAATAAAACTGACAGTACATGTATTATGATGTAAGCCAATAAAGTAACCAGATCATTGATGACTCAAGCATAAACAAATATCCTGTCAAATGTTCCCCACCCACAAAATAAAACATTTTAATTAGACACCACAAATGGCTTGACGAGAGATTTTAGACATCATCGACTATTGCATGAGTGTGTTGTTTCTTACCTTCTATGCATACGACATGCTCCCGTATTTGTTGCTGTATAAGGGGATCTGGTATCGCGTCTATGAGGTCGTAAATCGCATAAATACTTGGATGAACACTCTCAAATCTTTGGATTTCCTGACGAACTGCCAAGGAATTACCTAGGTACGGTTGTATGGGGCTTCTCTGACTCATTGTCAAAGTTCAATTGTATCATGGCATCGTCACAAAACTCATTATGGCCTTTAAAACTAGCCAGTGTTCGTAATTGTTTCAAAAATTTGCAAGATTGTGGTTCCCTACATTTCCAAAATGGCTTCTTGCAAGCACCTGCGCATAATAAACATTCCATTTCCGGTATTGTATGAGTTTCTTCCCTTTGATAATACTCATCTCTGTATTAAAAACAATCTTTGTTCAAAGCCAATTTCAACATAGTGCGTTATTTCTAAGTAAATATTTATGTGTACCGATTTGAAACACAATATTGTATTGTTTGCACTATTTTCAATTTACACCAACAGATCAGAGTAACCAAATTTAAGGCAGTTGACAAAAGTGAAATAAATAAAATTATTTATACAAAAAGTGTTTAAAAGATAATCCTACCAAGGTTCATGTACCTATTTGCACTATTTATGTCATGCATGACTGACCTCCTTCACAATGCTGTATACAGCTGAAATTAATATCAGGTGGCAGAGTATATTTGTACATGTAACAACATATGCGATGCTGAAGCATTTTGCAGTGCCTAACTTGTGATTTGCTGTACTTGACTATATTAAAGTAAGTCAGTGCTCTAACCTGTGACCCAAGGTCTGCAATTCAGGTGCTATACCAAGGGGGTTAACTGGTGATATTACTATCTTCATCAGCCAATGTCATTATCTTTCCTGTGTATTTGACATTGGACATATTTGCGGTTTGGAGTGAATAAAAACAAAAACATTATCATGGACTTTAAAGGGGAAACTTCCGCCAACATATTTGACAAAAGACAACTTGAGTATTTTATATTGAATATCTTTGATTTTGATAACTCTATTATACTGTCCAAATGTATGTGACTGATAAACAAATGTATGTACAAGGTAGTAAACAAACTACAACCAAATCAGAACTTCATGTATAGCAGATATTTCAATCAGAAATTTTATTCTGAAAACGTTTCTTTGAGCGATTTGTTTTTTAGTTTTTGTGGTTTCCTGATATTTACGGGTATTTTAATTTTATAGTTCAGGTCAAAAAGTGTCTACCGATTAGAGATAGTAATTTCATTTCATAAACTTAAATCATAATAAAGTTTGACAATTTACAGCCATAATGAAACAAGTTAATACAACCCATACAAATCATTCTCGTTGGCACAAAGGTTCATGTTAGTGTTTAAAGAAACACTATACAGTACGAAAATAAGAAATTCAAGAAAATATAAGACAATGTAAGTTTTGGGGTTGTTGATGGGTTTTTTGGGGGGGAGGGGGGTATTTTTTTAAGACATCACATTAAGTACAAGAACAACACAGACACAGCCTCTGGTGTTAAATTGCATTTTTTATACATCTCTTTGTTTTACAATCTCACTTTGTACACAAAATGCTTTCAAATATCAAATTTTACCAATAGACTTACATGTACTTCTGACTATATTTGAAGACGTATTTAAGTCATTTCTTGTAAAACTTAATTTTGATACTAAATAAATTTAGTAATACATTGTCAATCCCTTTTTCTTTGCATATAACATTTTATTATGTTGAACAAAATAATCAAATTTCAGTGACTGTTTGTGAAAAATAAAAACTGAACTAAATCATAAAATATCCTAGCTGAGGTCAATGTGAAAAAAAGTGTTGGAATATGCTATGTGTGGACACCATTTTTGGTTATTAGATAATTTACATACTTTAAAATCACCTACAGTTTTCTTCATTACTGGAAAGATCTATCACAATAAAACAATAACTGAGAAAGAACTGCATGGTTGACCATAATGAGAAACACATGCAAGTCTATCGAGTAACAAAATAAAGAGAAAGACATTTAAGCAACCTCAAATACAAGGAAACAATGGTCAGAGCAACAGAGAGTAAAATCATTTGCATTCATGGATCACTCATTTTCATAGATGTTATGGTTTCAGCTGAATTACTTATTCAAATGCCACTAAATACAACTTTCAGCTAATGTCCATGTGTCTAGGAATCCATGATTTTAATTGCTAACAAAATTGTCTTTTTTTATAAAACAACTTTAAGTACACCCACAAAACAAGGATTTTACAGTACTCACTCTGTGAAAGTTGAATATACTTGTATCTAATAGTACCATTACTACAATTCTTATAAGGCCACATCTTTTAACTTGTAGTACATGTACATGTATTTCTATATATTTTCATTGTAACACATCAGACATGCTTTAATTGAGTTTTGATAGTTCCTTTTGCTTTTTCTTACTCCTTGTTTAGAAAATGTTTGAAAATTGTTTCAAGCAAATACACTAAGAAGCAGCATCTCTTTATCGCTATTTCCCTGAATATACATACAAACTGAACACTATTACACTGAATGAAAAAAGATGAATGACAGCTAGTGAACAAATTCAATTTAATAGTCAGAAAACTGTAGTAATTTGCACAATACGGTGAATGTTTACAAAATAGTTTTTAATACAAAATTATGTCCTGTTGCTGCCTAGTTTACAATGAGGATGGTTGTGTTGATGATGATAATGAGGATGGTGATGATAATGATAGTGATTTTGATGGCACAATCATTACATATTTTTCCATCATTTAAGGTGATGGATTTCTTTAGCCCAGTGCCCATGGGCTACTAAATTGTACAGCTAGGCTAGTGAATATTCCCATATGATTTCCCACTGGGCTACTAAATTGTACAGCTAGGCTAGTGAATATTCTCATGTGATTTCACACTGGGCTACTAAATTGTACAGCTAGGCTAGTGAATATTCCCATGTGATTTCCCACTGGGCTACTAAATTGTACAGCTAGGCTAGTGAATATTCCCATGTGATTTCCCACTGGGCTACTAAATTGTACAG
>ENA-OREC01000663-OREC01000663.1-marine-metagenome-genome-assembly--contig:-NODE-663-length-14591-cov-11.325754_pt1 | contig 14591 bp, 10 predicted proteins | sample MGYA00248626_ERZ508543 | MGnify/ENA primary metagenome ERZ508543 (study PRJEB26211, sample SAMN05518279) | marine metagenome | isolation source: Puget Sound, Washington, USA | host: Bankia setacea... | reverse complement strand
ATTAAAGTTCATGGGACTGATATCTCATTTAACCGTTTTATTAAAGTTCATGGGACTGATATCTCATTTAACCGTTTCATTAAAATTCATAAGACTGATATCTCATTTAACCGTTTCATTAAAGAGTCCTGGAATTGAAATCTCATTTAAACGTTTCATTAAAGAGTTCTTGGTTCTTGGACAGAAATCTCATTTAACCGTTTCATTAAAGTCTCCTTGTACTGATATCTCATTAAATGACAAATGCAAGAACAATAGACCGTGTCCTAGGACTGATATCTTATTTAAGTATAATAAATGACCAATGGTAGAACAGTATGCTAACTGCTATTTAGTCCATGGAACTATAATTAACGGCCATTTTGTTCATGAAAAGCAACTCTATCAAAAAGACGATGTTCCCTCCCATTAACGATGTTAGCCAAATGTCAATGGGACAGTACTTTAAATGAGCATGTGTGTGAACTAAAACATATTACATGCAAGTGTTTTGATATGAACGTTTGATAATCATGGACGAATGCTAGTACGTTATTTTCCTTGTAGCGATGGGGTCGTGGCCGGGGTGAGTATGTGGAAAGGACCAACAAAATTCAATCACATGTGGTTTGACGGCTTCGAGACTAACAGTTTGTATGACATCGCCGCCATTGCTAAGAAACGAGACTCTCCATATTTCTTCTCCATTCTGAACTCATTCGAGAATACAGTGTTTGCTTTTGAGGACGCTGTAAGTATACTTTAAATTTTGTAATATTTAACATGTATTATCATGTGTTTGCCATTCTCGTCATAAACACTGTACGAAAAATTGAAATACTGGTTATCTGTTATACATAATGTCGGCTAGTAAATCTTTTGTTGTTATATATACGAGCAAATCTTTCTAAAGAAGGTATACATGTTCACTTAGATGTGTCATTATAACATCACTTGAACAAACAACTGGTATCTTTTACGTATCTTTCATATCAAAATGAATCAGCTTATTTATGTACAACTCCATTTTTCTTTCTAGCCTGGTGAAGGCAGAATCGCAATATCCGGTACTACTGATTTGCCGGGTTGGGAAAAAAGTCGAGACGGGGAGCTGATCGCTGGACTGACCTTCATCTCACATAGCGGCGAAAAAGAGTACGTTGTAAAGCCCGACCCGTTCTCTTCCGCCGGCGCTGACTGCGTACTCCGACCTCATTGGAGAATGGCCACTTGCTCTACTAAATATGGAAATGTAAGGGGTCAATATCTAGTACACTATAACAAGTTAATATGGAAATGTAATAGGTCATTAGCGAGCTAACATGCCACAACGGTACGTTTTATAGCGGTAAGTTGTATCCCTAAAACATTCGTCGTGGTCGGTATAGAATGTACTTATCAGTGGGTAAATAACTATTTAGTAACAAGATCGTAAGCTATACAATTACCTTTTACATTGTTTATCTTGAATCACTTTCAGCTGCGATTGAGGGGTGATTTCGATGAGAGTACCGCTGTATTTGTACGTGATGACTACCCTGGAGCACAGCTAGAATTCGAGATGCATGCACCGACCGGACCTCAGGTGGTGTTGGACGGCAGCGTTACGTATACAGTTCACTTCCCAGAAACAATACCATATTGGGTCAAAATTACCGTCCCTGGACTGGATAAGTAAGTTTACCGTTTAAGGCAAGTCAATTAACGGAGGAATAGGGGCGCATCATTTTTTTGCACACGGTCCTTATTGGCGTCCGTTCTTAGTTTCTGGTTATTTAATAGTACACTAGCTAACACCTAACAAGATAGTGTCATCATCAATAATCTACCTACTACATAAAACAGCAAACGTAACAGTCCACCAACACACACCAAGAAAATACCCAGCGACAACTGAGATACAACAATTTAACGAGCCTGAATGTTATTGTCTGAACATTTACGAAGCAATTTGATGAAGATATTACACTCCGATAAACAATTGGTTGTATGGCATCGGTAGTTTAACTTAAATGGGCACTCGTATGAACTGGTGGTCTTATTTATATTTTAGGGGCGACTCATTGCGCGTTGGCTTCTGTACTCCCATCGGTGCAGAGTTGGAGTTCCAGAGTTTTCATCCGAATAGTAGACTGAGTGTAAAGAGTAGGTTTACAGTAGTTAACTCCCTTGCAGAGCTTGACAAAGACGATGAGTTTAACAGTCAGAAATACTACTTGGATGAAACAACGGGGTAGGTAGCGTGCTTGTTTAAAGTTGCCCTTTCCAACACAATTAATTAATTTCCAATAAAAAATAGTTTAAGTAACTAGCATACTTATATTAAAATAAATGATTCTAATGAAGGAATCTGTTTGAGCTTGAAAGAAAAAACCCCATCACAAATGGTTTTCCTAGTTTCAAATTGACCACAAGTACTAACAATATTTTCTGACTGACCCGTTAAATATTATTTTTGATGATTTCTGTATATGATTACCAGGATATAGGATTGAGTTCAGTTGTCTATATATTCATCAAGGGCTTAATTCCATAACTGTATTGCTATAAATATGACTATATTTTATGCAATAAATGTTGAATTGAATTGAATTGAAAATAGATTGGAGCTATGAAATACAATTAAATATGTATTTTTTGATTTTGAGCGAAAGTCCACCTTTAACATATTTTCAAACCACTATTTTAAATACGTATTTTGTTTTGCTATATGAGTTAGTATGTAGTGAAATGCTTCATACAATACGCGGTTGAGTTGAGTTGAGTTTCAGCGCCTTCTTGGCAGCAAATCATCCACGTCGACAATTTTACTGCCACCGAACTACCATCCCTTTGATACATTTCCAAAATAAAACTCAGAATTTCACTGTAGAGATCGTCATGAATATATAGCATCCTATTGAACAGAATATAAGTCGTAACACACCAACATGTCAGTTAATCGCACATTCCACCATTGATTATCCGAACACATGGATTTTCCGAAGTTCAACTCGAGGCCCGGAAACTTTGGATACTCGCGGTTCGACTGTTTATCAAATGTAATACGTATCATCATTATACGGATCACTATTAACATACTGCATTAAACTGTCAACAAACAACAAGTGTATGGCTTCCTTAAGTGATAGCAGATCTGACTGGACGTTCCATTTGAATCGTTATACTTATAATTGCAATAACAAGCGATTATTATGCTTTCGAATTCATTGTTTCTCATCCACAACTTGTATATCGTCTGCTGGACACGTGTCTGCTTTGTAATTTTACAGACAGAAAGGTTTAGTCGTCCACGTGTACAAAACAAATGTAACTGTCTATCAACGTGACTTTCTACGTGGCAATGTTGTTAATTCTTGGTTTTCAGTATGGTATATTTCAAATTCCTGAACACGGAGACACGTAGTCCAGATGAAAGCAACTCGTGTAACAACAGGAAATGCCCAGAGTTCCGTATCAAGGTGCTTAGTGAGAACCTAGGGGGCGCTGATTGTCGATCCCGGATCTACTCTTCCTCCCAACTCTCGTCCATGCCTGTAAGTAATACATTCAGAGAGCCATTCAGTGGAAATCCTCGAAATTATACAATGTGTGTGTTGCTGTTTTGTAGTTGTTAAGTATAGTTGTAGTGTTTTGTTTGTAATTATGTCGATATTGTGTTTATAGTTTTGATTTAGTGGTATACGTGTTGTTTTTGTGTTTTAAGTGTTGGGTTTATAGTTGATGTTTTGTACAAATTTGCATGGGCTATAATGATCCCTAGATTACCTAGACACATTTGAACACCCTATTTCGGATTTGAAGGGTTTTAACGTTTAGAGTTCTAGTTTAAACTATAGCCGACGGTGTAGCTTGGTGATTTTGATATAACTAACTCCGTTAAATTGTGAAACACAAAACTACATAAACAAAGGGGTCTGGACCACTCGTAAAACATCGATATCAATTTTAACCTTGTAACCCGAGTAAATGTTTGAACGCAACACAATCTTTCTTAAAAATAAGTCATCATCTTTGGTCCAATTCCGGAACCTGTTCTTTTAATTACACATGTGTTCTTTACCTTCCAGGATGAGCTTCCGGAAAGTGACGCACCAATTCCAGCCACTGGTAGTGCTGTTCCACCTTCCGTAAGTAAAGATGAGATAAACATAATACTCTCAACGTGTTGTAACGGTTTGAGTGCGTTTTTCATATAGGTACAAAGGAGGAAGACACAAAACTAGCATTGATGAAAGGACCATTCACGTGACGTGTTTAGAACTTCTGTACTTGTAAGACTGCTCGAAACTTTTAGTCGTAGTCAGTAAATGTCTTCGTACTAGATCAAATATTCATGCAATTCCACCATGTCTACGCTGAAGCATGAGTTTCAAAATGTCTGTTTCTAGGGTTACGGAGCTGGTTCCACGCGTCCATTTACATCAGATGGTTCCCCTCCTGTCGATGGCGGCTACAGTGATTGGTCCGACTGGTCCACGTGCTCAAGGACATGTGGAGGTAGGTATTTGGAACATATTGTCTGAATAGTAAGTTTGTAGTAATAGGGATAGTCGATGTTTAAAATAGTAGAACTAATCGGATCACCTCGGATACGTGTTAACGGTATGCTACGTGATCTCTCGATCTGCCAATTCCACTTTGTACTACATGTACTTTCAAGCACGCAGTCCTGTCAACACATTATTTGACTTTATTGTTTATTTTATTTTTCCACATCGGTTCACATAATCAGGTCATATAATGGAAGTGTATAAGCACATAGTAGACAAAAGATAATAGAAGGAATCGCGTGTATGATATACCGAATTCAAGCATAGGTCTCTGATTGGATCACAGATCTTTGCAAGAACTTCTTCATTGGGCGAATTACTCAATAAGAGATTCATCATTTAAAGTCCGCTTGATACAGCTGCATCATCATCGTCACGTGCAAGGAACCATCCGAGACAGTTCCAATTGATACTGACATTTATAAACATAACAAAATAGATTAGACACTTGGACAAGTTGTATCAAAATTCAGTATCTAACCTATTTTTCGCCCAATCAGATAACTGTATTTTTTGAATATTTGAATGTCCATTTCATAAAGACAGCCAATATACCGGTGAATGGAAATATTGCGATGTATGTCTAAAATAGATTATACCTTAAGATGCTTAGAATACATTTGTTCAGCATCTTCACCATTTAGACGCCACGGACTCTCGCTGCGCTCGCGCTATTGTGCCTCTTAATATATCTTTCTTCAAATCTAAATATATATATCAATATTAAGTCGTTCCGTTATCTCTTCAAACCAGTGTAAGTTTATGTTCGCCATTTTGTTACAGTTATTGTTGTTGTTTTTGTATAAATGTGTATTTGCTTATGTTACCCGTATTGTGGACCTAAGCTTTATATGTAAATAAAAGTTGACAGTTGAAAGTTAATCATGAAGATACTGACACATGTATTTCAATTATTACATAATTTATCAGATATCTATAACAGTTATAATAGTTAGTGTTATTTCACCTATTACAGATGGTGAACAATTCCGTACAAGATCGTGTAACAACCCGATGCCAAAGTTTGGAGGAGCAGACTGTGCAGGGGATAGATCCGAGAAAAAAGAATGTACCATCGTGGAATGTGGTATGTGTCCATAAAATTATATATCTCGACTGCTGCATAAATGACGTCATCTGATTAGTGGAGAGGCGACACGTACACAAGCTATATATGAAAACCAATATATTTTCTGCGATAAATTCAATGTAAAACATACAATACCGTCCGTAGTCACATGGTGTATCAACTGAGGCCTACGATATTGTTCAGCAATGTGTCATCATGAGGTCGCCTTGTGTACACTTCAATATATGCTCAATGTTTCGAAAGTTGAGTTAAATGCCTGTTGACAAAATGTACAGTTCAGTCCAAATTGCTATTTATTCTTTACCTGCAAATTGACTAATTAAGTTTGCGTCATTTTTCCAGCTGTGAATGGAGAGTTTTCCAACTGGGGTGAGTGGTCAAGCTGTGAATCCTTGGAGCCCGGAAACTCCACAGTTTGCTCCGGAAAATCAACACGTACCCGACAATGTGATAACCCGTCTACCCAACATGGCGGCGAGTATTGTGAGGGAGAAACTGTAATGGTAAAACCCTGCACTGTCTGCTAGTCTTACTACAATAGATGTATGGTCCATATTGGTACTTTTACTTTGAACACGTTTTTGAATGCGCGTAACCCTCGTTTGTGTTTTAATAAATTTCTGATCATATAATAGACGAACTACATGTATATTATTGAAATAAACGCTTACAAAGGTTCGATGTATCAGTTTTTATGTTAGAGACACAATCTCAACAAAAATGTCTCAGGAATATTTGTTCTCATATACATAGCTTTAATATACCGCTTCTATCTATCTATCTTGCAATAATGTCAAACCCCTGCTGGGAACCTAGACACATGCGCGTCAAGCTGCAGGAATATAAGATAAAAATAAAGAAGAAAGGGGAGTTGTAACCAATATACAACGACTAAGAAAAATAATTCAGAATACATGTTAGTCTTGAAAATAAAAGTCTGGTGATTTCCTATGGTTAGACGTGATAAATCTCGCAGATCTTACAGCTTTTTCCTGTCAACTGAATTGTTTATCGTATTATATAATGTTATCATCCGTTTTAATAATACGTATTGATTACCCAACACGTACTTGAATATATAGGACACATACGGTTTCTATCTTTCTTGGCATGTAGTTTAGTTCATACATTTTAACATAGTCAAATCAAAATGTTGTACAGAACAGAACAAAACAGGCAATAGTGTGTATAATATATTATAAGAGAGTAAATAATTAAATAAATAAATGAATATATAAATGAATGAATGAACGAACGAACCAACGAACGAACGAACGAACGATCGAACGAACGAACGAACGAACGAACGAACGAACGAACAAACGAAAGAACACACAAACAGATACATTAATAAATAATAAGATAAACATTGTATATTAATTGACGGCCACTATATGGATGAGTTGGGCAATATCTCTTTACACATACATAATTTATGATATACGATAGGTTATTGTAAGGCGAGCAATTTGGACAGTCACAAGCTAGGCGTGGAAATTCACTATTTGTTGAAGGAATTCACGGTCAAATACACCGTCGCCATCCGATACTTGTTTTGGCAACACAAGTACGTTTGAACGAACCACAGTTATTCATCAAAATATCTACTATGATTTCTCTCATTTAGGTTTAAATGTAATGAGTTTGAACATTTATATCTTAAAATGCCATGATGTTCTAAAGAAATAAATATACAGCAATGTTCTCAGACGAATCGAGCGAAATAATTAAATTTAAACCATAACCAAAATGTAATACTATTGGTTGTTCGGAATAAATAATTGCATACCAAATAAAAACCTTTAACTGCGGTAGCCAATGGAATTTGATTTAATCTAACAGCAGCAAGAGAGTTTTATTGACACAGTTAAGTTGTTCAATTGACCATGGTCAGATAAAATAACAATCACATTAGCCTAATCAAAATATAGACACTTTCAAAATCACGCATGACTCTGTGGTTGTACCAATTTCTGACCTGTTCATTTATCTGTCAAGTTCCAGTTTCATTTAACACGTTTTAGTTCATACAATAAGTGATATGTTGACCGATGATCTACCGTGAGAGGGCCACATTAAACGAGCCAATCGCCTTCCGTCAGTCAATAAAACATACCCTATCGGCCGCTTGTGGGTGGAAAAATATAACAACTATAACTGAGGTACTCCACAAGTCCTTGAACCGTGCTTGCTTAGTTTGACCTTGTTGTGTACGCTTTGTTTGGATCGTACGACAACAGATTTTTATCAAAACGCTAATGTACGTGTTAATAAACTTTTCAGTATCCAGTTAATATTATATGTTTGCATGCTATGTAGTATGTTATGAAATATTAACAAATGCACGTATAAGCATTGCCACGATGGAATGATACATATTGTTGTAGACGCGTTCTTTTTCACGTACACGCAACATCTGTGCCAAGCTATTTTGATATGTCAATTATTTGTTTTCATAACATATCATGGCATACGTAGTTCCCCCACATAAGGTTACTTCCATAATAAGATAGACCATGCATTGTTTGTTCATGTGCGTACGCGTATCAAACAGTACACGAACGACACATTAATGGAGTCAAAGGACACTAGGGCAGATCCGATTGTTTAACATTTTGAATAATAAATGAATAAATAGACTGTATATAGCTACGTAACATTAACAACGGTATACTTATATCGTGTTAACAAATATAGCAGAACCTTTAACTATATAAAGCGTGTTATGTTGTGTTTTTAAATATGATGTTCGTACTTAATCAATCATCAAATATCTTCACTTTTGATTTAATCGGCGTCTCTCTTTTATTAAGCGAGCCACCTGTCCGACCTTTTGAAACGGCATCCGCTGTTCTGGAGCTAGCCATAACTGGAAGTATGCGCCTCTTCTTATTAATATAGGCGTTTATTTTGCTAAATAAATTACACCCGTCTTTCCGCAATAATTAACTCCAATGTCGTCATACTGTTTTCGATAGTTGAACTGGTCAGCCATATATTTGTGTAATGGGAGTGAATTATTCCACTCAAACGCTTTAATTATACATACATAGAGCTCAATTACTTGCGGTCACCAATTTGCACAGCACTGACCACTTTTCTACGGCAGTTTTCTACATCGTCATTGGCTGGATTTAAGAGTTTTATCTACATCATCGTTGACCAAGATAAAAGACATCGTACTGTGTGCACTTTACTTTACAATAGTTGCCAATGAAAATCAATAATCGGTTTCATTCACTATTTCGGTTACTTTAACCAAAACAGCCCAAAAGCTGCCACGTGGTTGCAAAAAGCAGGTAAATGGTACATTAAATTTTATGGTACAATTACTTTTTCGGTTATTTGACTATCACACCAGATCTACACTCATGGACGTTTGGCTAGCCTATAGGAGTACATGCTCTCATGCACCATTGAACACATCATTACAAGACTAACTTATCTATATATAGGGATAACATACAGATAACAGTTTTGCTTTTAGTTGCTTGGTTTTGCAGTTGACCGAACTTTTGAGAAAATATCGTGACTGTTGATTATAACTTATACGGCAGCTGGAAACGAGATACAACTAATTACATTCGAGATAACATGTAGCTCTTATAATATACACCACCTGTAAGGGGATATCTAAAGTGAACAATAGGAAAACACGCATTCCCTTACACTATATAGGTTATTATACAAGTCGATGGCAATGCGTGACGTAGCATAAGAAAAAAAATCAAAGCGCTGCAAAATACACGGGCGTTGTTGAAGATTTAAGTGAACATTGTCGAACTATTTCTTTGCAAGCGTCTGTATCGACATTCTACTACGCTATGCTGTGTTAGAACGCACTACTTTGTGAGAAGATCGTTTCATTTCCGAAACACAGTATGTTGCGAAATACTTTTTAATATGTTGACTGTGTGTAAAACAGTGAATATACGAACTGAAGACTGATAAGTACGGGTACACAAAGACTGGCCTGGTTATACGTAAATGTGTGTTATCTTATGCGAATCTTTGTGTAACCCTTCACGATCGTGACAGTCTGGATCACAATTGATAAACGATGACAATTTGTCTCTTAGAAAACGGGTGTTTTTCAAAAGAATTATGTACATAATGATAATTACGCAATTAACATCATTTGTGTCCATAGAAAGTCGTGTATACCTTCGCGAATATCAAACTTACAACACAGCTAACCCTATACTTCTCATTAACAGTGTGTGCATGTATCATACATTTCCTCAATAATGTATGCATTTACATGTAAATAAGTAAATGTAAGTCAGTGTCCTTAAAGGTTCAATCATCAGCTCACACCGGCATGTTTTCCTACCACAGACATCGGTTCACTCTCATTATTTGTATGTAGAAGAAAAAAAGCATTTAAGTCAAACTTATGCGCATAATTATCTAAGATGTTTTGTATGGAACTCAACGAAAACAAAAACAACACAACATCTCATGAACATCAATCGTTTTGTTTTGGGTTCAGTTTTGTTTTGGGTTCAGTTTTGTTTTGTTTTGGGTTCAGTTTTGTTTTGGGTTCAGTTTGGTTTTGGGTTCAGTTTGGTTTTGAGATCAGTTTTGTTTTGGGTTCAGTTTGGTTTTGGGTTCAGTTTTGTTTTGGGATCAGTTTTGTTTTGGATTCAGTTTTGTTTTGGGGTCAGTTTTGTTTTGGATTCAGTTTGGTTTTGTGTTCAATTTGGTTTTGGATTCAGTTTGGTTTTGTGTTCAGTTTGGTTTTGGATTCAGTTTGGTTTTGGGTTCAGTTTGGTTTTGTAAATTGTGCTGTGCAAAAATAGGTGAATATCGAAACTTGAGCTGTAGAGTATGCTTTCTTTAGTGTATGATGTCGAACTCAATTTCTGAAGAAAAAAAACGGAATTCTTTTTAACAGGTCATGAGTTAAAGTGAAGCATTGAAAGTCGGTTGAAATATTTACTACAAATACGTTTCATATGTTTGCTTTTATAAGTTAATTTACTGCTGTTTATCAAAAATACCCAAACTACATGCATGTTTCATCCGACTTACAACGTTCACAAAGCCAATCTAACTTCACATATTTCTCAAATAAATCAGGTGATGTTGCTTATTAACACCAATTGTTAAATTTACCATTTCTTAACACATGACTTGTTTACTTTGTTGTCAAAATATGCAGCAAATTCTGAGGTTGCACAAAAGGCGAAGTTCGGTTTTTAGTTTGGTGTCTACAGGCTGAATCAGATTATTATTTAAAGATCAGCAAATATTGTAAGATATGTCGTATTCCTTATTACAGCCATGTATCTTTTGTGAAACATTTTTATAAACGTTATCTATCATGACATCATATCGTGGGTATTACATTTAATCTTTTATTTCTATTGAGAGCTTCAGAAGAGAGGTGGTGAGTAAGCCGCATACACGTACATATATAACACTTACACTTTAGATAACATCAGGTCATCTATGAATTAAGAAAGTGGGAATAAAAATCGAAAGCTTACATACATATTGATTGCGATAATAAAAAACGGCGGTAATGACGATGACGACGACCATGATGGCGGTGGCACTGAAGATGACGGATGCCGGTGTTTGTGCTACTGATGATATTGACGATGATGAGTTGAGTTTTACTGTACCTCTGTTCAATTTTATACAACCTATTCTCGTTAAAATTCCTAACAATCACCTCAGACTACAAACCATCTTTAATTACTTCCAATCCAGCTCATCACAATACTATGTTAAGTATGACAACCTATGACAAGTAGATGGTTAACATTCTTAAAATTATCATTCTTGCATAAATTGTCCAAACACGAGACTACCCAACTATTTAGTTATACCGGCTATTACTTCTAACGTCAAGTTAACTTCAATTGGGATCTATGTTGTTGACAAAGTAATAACATCACGTGCGCACTGTTTGATCTTGTGTGGTACATTTTCAATACATTGTATAATATTAAGCTGGATATTCAAAGGAAAAGTAGCAAAGTAAATGTACATATCAACGTAATACATCACATAAGTAAGTCTAGGCTAGTTCAATAGTGGATATGTGGATTTGTCATTTGTCGACAAGGTAACGCAATCATGAATCGTCTCCTTCGTATGTATTTTAGTTATGTTCTTTGTTACATATAAGCTAAGACCATTTAAACATGATTTGAGCTTGAAAAGAAGCCGCAATTTAGTGATACAATGCAATGCAGTGGTTCTACGTCAATGTATGCGGTTACTATTGTTGTGGGATTTATGTTAAATGCTATTTTATATACCCCTTTGTATACAATTATTCATGGCACCAATATGTTTTTAAAATGGATTTTTACTTTGAGACATTCTTAAAGCAAGCTAAAGGTATACGCTACCTTACGTAAGATTAGGGAAATTATGTCTGCTTTTTTCAGTCAAAACCGTAAGTGTTATAATTATCAATATTTACCTAAAGCCTAATAATGTCTAATGGTGACCTTAAATCCAGACATGTGTGTGGAAACCCGTTTTTAAAAGCCACCCATAGAACGCAGGGTTAGTAAGGGGAACACCGTGCTGTTTGTTATTTATCTCTGTCGTTTTATACGCTACACCAATCAAAACCGTTAATGTACATGCACACACAATCGTTAAGAGTCATTTGTTGTTTGTGGTGGTTAATTTAGGGTGAAGGCGATACTGTGGCCCGTCCTTGCGTAGATCTTGTTTGTTGATATAACCACGCGACTGTGACCTTCACGGACAATGACGTACTGTGATAGGCGGGTATAAAACAGCTTCTGTGGTCGACTCTCATCAGTATCGGCAATCGGCTGGTTGACATTCTGATACACTGTCAACCTTTCTTTTCTACATCTTGGTGCACTTTTTCTTTGATTTCGAACTGTGGTTTTATATATTCACTGTACGATATTTCATTTTATGAGAATACTTATCACACTTTGAACACAAACATAAGAGTATATACATTGTGAACTAGTTGACTAAATAGACACTAAGTGGTCGTTATACAGAGGTGAACACAATGTTGAGGTTGGTGTTAGTGGTCGTTTTAGCGGGGTTAATCAATGGTGAGTGCCCGCATCTGAGAACAGGTCTAAAACGCTGGTCGGACGACGCCACATGGGGAACAAATGGAAAGGTAAGATGTGTTTTTTATATATTATTTCTTCGTTTGAACTAAACAGTGTTGTATTTTCTCATTACTTATAGCATTGTCTCTCGAGTTTCGGGTTTGCTCATTGTTGAAAGCTTTTTTCTAAAAAATGTTCCATGTTGACAGCCTAGACTATACGGATGACATAGTAAATTAAAAAAACACAAAACGGATGCAACTTTCCTAAACAGAATTTATGAAAGTAGCAAGTGTTTGGCAAAAACGCACACGTCTAAAGTTCTTTGACCTGATAGTTTCAGTCAGTGTTAAGCACATATGCGGTTCATATCAACATGGTATAAAATACATGGATACATGATGTGTTATAACTAAATCTTAAAATGGCAGAACAAATATTGTATAAACTGTTTCCTTGATGTACACGTATACTTTCTAATATAAATATTAATGGCACATACCTAAGTGATGTTATTTGTTAAGGAAATGTTCAGCGGTATTATTAAGGTCACTCTTGTTTAGCTAACTATTCCTTTGCACTTAACATCTATATCAAATAATTTACCTCGTTCCACAGCCTCAAGCAGGTGATAATGTTGACATCACAGAGGGTATCCTGGTCGACGAGAACCCATCAGCCCTTCATGACGTCACGATTCACAGCGGCGGCAGTCTGGTGTTCGATCCAACAGTCACACTCGACATCCGGGTCAACAATATTCGAGTTGAGGGCTCTTTTGAAATAGGAAGCGAGGCGTGTCCTTATTTTGGTCAACTCACCATCACAATTACAGGTAGGAGTTTTGGTTTTGTTAGTTTGGAGTTCCTTCCCCTTAACTATGTTACCAGTGCGCCGGGAACCAGATTATGGCTTTATTTGACGATTATGTATACACATGGTCTATTTACTATTTAGCCGTCTTAAAGATACACTCTGGCTCAAAAGAGATAAATTCTTATTATAGATAGAAACAAATGCAACAAAGCTAATTTAATGGAAAAGTGTACACACTGCTACAAAGAACACAATCTAACTTCATAAGGGTCGATATTTGACGTATTCTTATCTACTTTTGATTTACAATTTGTGTAAAATACTATTTATAACTGTAAACTGGTGTTTTACATTTGAAAGATGATAATGAGCCCTAGTATTGCTTTGACATGTGCTTGTTGAACTGTACGTTTGGTTCTTATAACCCTGAACATACAGGTGTATCCGGTAAATTAATTGATGACCTCCGACCGCGATTGAACTTCAGTAAAATCAAGATTACCGACATGTAAATCCTAATGAGCTCTCTATAAATTAAAGTTGCAATGTAGTTAGGAATCAATACATTTACTCGATAGTGCGTTCGTTTATTTCGTCATTTTGTTATTTGTGCTATTTAGCTACCAACAATACAAGAAGGTACAATTGATTGCCTGCCTTTTAAGAATAAATAAATAATAATGATTTTATTTTACGAGCCGACTTAATTAGCAAAGGTTAATTAAGTCCCCCAACTAGAAACAATGGAAACTATGAAACGAGTGTACATGAAAACTGCCAACAAACCTGTACAAGTGAAGTAACCTTTTCAGTAAACAAACATGTACAAGTGAAGTAACGTTTGAAACAGGGTACATGAAAACTGCCAACAAACATGTACAAGTGAAGTAACCTTTTCAGTAAACAAACATGTACAAGTGAAGTAACGTTTGAAACAAGGTACATGAAAACTGCCAACAAACATGTACAAGTGAAGTAACGTTTGAAACAAGGGTACATGGAAACTGTTAACAACATGTACAAGTAAAGTAACGTATGAAACAAGGGTACATGAAATCTGTTAACAAACATGTACAAGTAAAGTAACGT
>ENA-OREC01000662-OREC01000662.1-marine-metagenome-genome-assembly--contig:-NODE-662-length-14597-cov-12.031198_pt1 | contig 14597 bp, 6 predicted proteins | sample MGYA00248626_ERZ508543 | MGnify/ENA primary metagenome ERZ508543 (study PRJEB26211, sample SAMN05518279) | marine metagenome | isolation source: Puget Sound, Washington, USA | host: Bankia setacea... | reverse complement strand
TGTTCTTACGTCTAAGACTCACTGTCACCGTGACGATACTGCCAGCTGTTATACTCTTATCTTCATCGTCCATTACTGTAAAATCAAGGTTAAGATTATAGTGGACAAACAGTGCAATTATTTAACCTAACAAAGCAGACATTTTTTTCTTAAGGGATTTTTCCATTCAAACAATATCTACATTTTTTCAATTTTTTATTATTTAAAAACAATTTTAAGATTTTAAGATTTTTTAGAAATAACTTACATGTCATAACTCATAAATAAGACTTAGTGCGTAGGTTAACTTCTGTGATAAACAGATACCACTAAATTTAATACTAGTTATCACTGCATCAACATGTAATTCAAAAAGTTAAAACAATATTAAAACTGTCATATGAAAACAACTGTAGTAAGCATGAGCCACTCACACAAAAGAAACACTAAAAACAACCCTACAACGATAACATTGTGGAGTCCAAGCTATTCATTAACATACCTTCAGATCGTACCACCATTTCTATGTTAGGTAAAGTAGCACACACATTTATCACATCATTGTACTGGTCGTCGTTCAAGGACCGCAACAATGACCGTCTCTCTTCCTCGTCCAGAACAACCAGGTCTCGAATACGCTGAACATTACGCTGTAAGGCAAATAGTCAAGGTAAGGAAAATTAAGTAAGGATCTTTATTTTTAAATGAGGTAGATAAATGGGATAAATGGATAATAGATAAATGGTAAGTAAAACCTTACATCAACACCACCTCAATAATGTATATATATATACTTCTACAATGCCTATTAATTACTCCTGATGTTTACCCTTCTGTTACAAGAAACATAATGTATGTCAGGGAAGAAATTACTCATTTCAGCTGCGTAAACTAAATAACAGTCTACATTATATTACAAACAGAATAAAGAAGTTAAGAGGCTCCTCCTTTAAATATGCACTTACACTTAATGAAATGTAAACCTAATCAAAATGCCTTTCCTAAATATGTTTTTTCTTTAAAAATGTATGCATGCCTTTGCATAGAATAAATAATACAGTAATATAATACATCAAAATACAATTATAAAAATGACGAAGGAAATTAAATCAAAGAATAAAGTTGTGTACCCTTTTAGTGACAAAGTGTCGTAGCATGTCTGGTCTGATGTGGGGTAGTTGTTGTAGTGGACTTGACTTAGCCTCGAGAGCTTGTGTGACCATCTGGGACAGCTTCATACAGTTCTCTACTGTGTCCAGTCTAGGCATCTCTGTGATTCCTGGTGTATAAAAGTCTCAATTAGTGCCAAGAACAATCAAGCCATTAACAATTATAACAACCATTGAAAGTGCATACATGATTTTATTACAAGTCTTTTTGTGGTATTTATAAAGGACTCAATACTCAGCATGGTTGGTGGTTAACAGAACTTTCACTTAACATTCTTTAGACAAGTTTTTGTTTTCTATTATGACAAGAGTTATAAATGAAACAGAAATATTCTAACCCTTTAACAATGGAATGTGACAAACACTTTCTTTAATGAATGTAACAATATTTTAAAACTTTTTTGAGAGAAAACACTGGTTAAGGATTTAACAATTAACTTGCTGTGAGTAAATGGCTCATCAATCAATCATCAACATAGGAAAAAACATGTAGTAATAAGGTTATCGATACATACTTTGCCTGGCCATGGCACTGGCTACGAGCTGGGACAATAAGTTTATCATCTCGTTGATCAGGGCTGGACACTTCTGTAGCACATATCTACTGTCTGAAAGCAATCAGTGAAATAATAGTAAACAGTATGAAGGCTTGTATTTTATAACTTCACTGGATTATTCAGATTTCTATTTTGCTCCATTGTTATAGGACTGTATACACAAACGGTAAACCTTATGTGGTGTAAAGTAAATATCATACAAAGCAGTGAGCACTTGGACCACATGACAGACATTGTAACTTATGTTTCTTCATGAACTGAGAAACAACAATTGTTATGAAAATAAAAGCATAGTAAGACTACTTCTGTAGAATTATCTTATTTCAGGGAAGGAGAGGTTGCGGTGGGGGTTAGGGGGGGGGGGCTTGTGGAGTGTGAGGGTTGACTATACAATGATTCAAATATCAGTGAATAGAAAATACATAGTTTTAGTACAATAACTGAAATAGAAAAATCAATAAATATATATGTCTCCCACAATTTATAATAGGGAAGCTACTTATTGCTATGCCAATGAACAAGAATAACTTCACAGTATATTGACATTGTAACATACAAGTGAAACATTCTCTCTATTGTCACTGATTGGAATGGTATATCCTCCAACTACAACCCTTCCATGCTATGTGCTCAACTATTGAATAACAACTTACCCAGTTCTAGTGTGTTAGGTGGAAGTTCCATTCTGGCAAAGTGAGCATGTAACATAGAACGTGCTTTCAAACTGTACAAGAAACACAATGGTCTCTCCTTGTTCTTCTCATCCAAGTTAGGTAACTGCTTCATCAACTGAGAAATACAACAATACAATGTAAATCATCAGGCAATTGTGTTATACATATAAGAATCAGAAACCTTGAAGCTTTTAGTTTAGCTAACCTGTAAAGTTTGGAAGGCAGTGGCTGAAGACCAAGTTCTCTCCCTCCATGACTAACTGTGCCTTACTTTACACACATGCCAGATTGCACTATGCAGGGTTTTTAGCCATCCTTTTAGCCTTTATGTAATTTCTTCCCTGGCAGAATTTCATACCAAAATAAGAAATGTTTTTTTTCAAGATATCAGAGGAACTGACCAGGATTTTGTGGACTTGAATAGTTTCAATATTTTGTTGGAAAGACTATAGGAATGTTGAACTTAAGATTCCATTTACTTAGATGTTAGGCCTTAGGAAATAGTACTGGTTCTCTTACCGGGGGTACTTCTTCATTGTCACTAGGCCGCTCCACAATCTCAGAGTTATGGGACTTATCAAACTCAAACGATGCTCCTAGTACCATAATCACCTCTGAAATAACAAAGTAAACATGTATCAATGATGACTGCTTCCAGGGCTTGGCCAGAAAACAGATGAGATCTAATGGAGGTCAAACTAACCAAACGCGATACCACCTGGTCCGTCTTTCATTTATTAAAGCCCGAAATTTGGAGTCAAACATTTATAATATTATTTTCTTTCATGATTTGGACTAACTTGTAAACTGCAATGTTATACAAAATATGTTCTTCGGATTTCTGTCATCTTTTTTTATATCTTCAAGAATACAGAGTTCAAACTATTTTTATTTTTCACTTTCTTATGTTGTACTAGGATTTACTAATAGGTAATAGTAGGTAACATTGTTCGTCAAAAGAAAAAAACTAGCTAACTGTTCTTTACAAAAACATTGGAACATTGAACTACTCATGTGAAATACCTAAAGCCACACTTACTCATGTGAAATACCTAAAGCCACACTTACTCATGTGAAATACCTAGTCACACTTACTCATGTGAAATACCTAAAGCCACACTTACTCATGTGAAATACCTAAAGCCACACTTACTCACGTGAAGTACCTAAAGACACACTTACTCATGTGAAATACCTAAAGCCACACTTACTCATGTGAAATACCTAAAGACACACTTACTCATATGAAATACCTAAAGCCATACTTACTCATGTGAAATACCTAAAGACACATTTACTCATGTGAAATACCTAAAGCCACACTTACTCATATGAAATACCTAAAGCCACACTTACTCATGTGAAATACCTAAAGACACACTTACTCATGTGAAATTCCTAAAGCCACACTTACTCATGTGAAATACCTAAAGCCACACTTACTCATGTGAAATACCTAAAACCACACTTTAAAATGACCGCATCCAAATCAATTTTATCCATAGTAATATTTGCAGTTTTCTTTTCAACAGTAACAGAAATTACTGACACAAATTTGTTTCATCTATGGTAATTTATCTTTGTTTATATTCAACGGTACACTACTTACTTTTCAGAATCATTTGAGGGTTTTTACTGAAGAAGTATAGATACAATCTAGTAGTGTCAAGTAGCACCTGATCTTTGCTGAACTTGATAGATCTGTACCACCACATTCCCTGAAAATAACAAATGTACAGAATAGTGTTTTGTACAACCTTAATAATCTTATCTCACTTTGGATCCTAGGTTACATATAGCAAAAACATGTAAAAGCTCATTAAAAGCGCACTTTAGTTTATAATATATTACTTAAAAAATCAACGTCATTTCAGAAATATGTTCATTGAAATCGGATGTGCACATGAATTAAGTACTGTATAATGTCAATAATAGTCACTTTGGAGTTATTTCTTACTTCTAGCAAAAACAAGTTTTACAACACTCACAAACATAGCATTAGACCTTCTTCATAGAACAGAACAAAATTGATAAATGAGTACAAGGAAAACAAACACCACCAAATTATCAATGAATACAGGGAAATGAATTCCACTATAACCATCAGTATGTTCTTACCACTACAGCAGGCATGATGACCATGAATATTACTATATACACCAACAGCACCTGAAAATCAGAAACAATGATAGTATTCAAACAGTTTACTTTTTGAAGAGACAATTAAACGCAAAAAAGTATATGTCTAATATTTGATAATCTGAAGATATTTAAATGAATTTTAAAACATGTTCAAATGGTATATAACATAACATAGCAGTAAAAGATAACATATTCAACTAACATTGTATAAAAGTTTACAACTAAATGCTTTTTTAACCAGCCAATTCAACTCCAGGAATGTAATTAGAAAGACCATGATCACAGCCCATGCTTTGTCCAGACATTCTAACATAGAGCTGTAATATACACACCCATATTGAATTCTTATCATCTACCAGCCAGCTAGGCAAGGCTATACCAAATATAGGAGCTGGAGAGGAAGAGGAAACAGGATTATCGTAAAACAAATAATGTTGGTAAAATGACATGAATGCACAGATATTAAAGAGTAAGACTTGTGCCGACAAAAATGTCAAATGAAACCATTTAGGATTTATTATGAGTAATAAATAAGTAAGTGACATTCTACAGTAAAGAAGATTGATTCTTACCTATTGGACCATCTGGGTTACCATGATTTTTCCAGTTCTCTTTTGATTCTTCGTCAGTCAATCTGTAAATGGATATATACATACAGAAGCGTTACATTTCTAGTTTAGTTAAATAAATGCCTTATAATTTGGTAAATATTTATTTTTGCAAGAGTTTTATGTATCATGTAAAAAGTCAAGAACACTTAAACTCTAGTAGAGAGTCAGTTTATATTCTAACACAAATCCTATAAAAACTCGAACATTATCAAAGTCGCCCATGGTTATCCAAATATTTGGTAAGAAAACACACAACAGACATATAAAATTCAACACGTCCTGCATCTAAAACTACCTGTTAGGGCAATAAATAAGTAGAAACTTGGTGCCCTAAAATTTCATTTCTACAGCGTGATAAAGGTTAGCTACTTACGCTGCATAAGCTTTAGCAATGGCCATAAACTTTTTCTCATCTCCAGTCTCTCTGTCAGGATGGTACACTAAACTGAGTTTTCTGTACGCCTTCTTCACCTCTCTTTCACTAGCATCCTGTGAACAAGGCAGTCAATAATAGCCAAAACATAACACAGTCTATGTTTATAGAGATATTTCTACTTGCAATGATATACATGTACCGATGTTTAAGATTGCCCTTTGGGAGCAGGTCAGAGATTAAGGACCGATGTATAAGCACAGTATAAAAAACCTTCACAAACATGAGTTAACAAATTAAAACTTGAAAAAAGAATACCGGTATTAACTTAATAAAATAAAATAAATAAAGATATTATAACTTAATAAAGAGATTTAATAACAGAACATTACTCATTATCATACCTGATCAATCTGCAGGATCTGGTAAGGATCATACTCGTTATACTCTATTTTAATCATAGATACTTTATAGGCCAATGCAAAGAAGATTATCCATCCAATTATCAATATAGCTTGTCTGAAATAGAACAAAAACAATGCATTATTGGCAATATCAATTAACCAAGGCTTATGCTAAAGTGTAGTTAAAATTGAAAATGCAAATTTATATCTTGTTGAATTCACATTTTTTTTTTTTAAAGAAGTGATTTGCTTTGCCTACTTTCTTACAATCGGAAGCATGTAACTTTACTACATTTATCGGTTAACATAAAAAATAATACAACTTACGTCGCTTTCCGTCTTGTCTTTGCCCATGATGATTTAACCTGTAGTCTTTTTTGTTTACTTGAACATGGTATACAATTGCACTGGTACCTTTTTCTTTCTTCTTCATCTATAAAATAAAAGCAAACAGTAAGGTAACGGTGTTCTAGAAAATCTTTCAGACTGATATTATTATATTAGTGCTTCATATTTCAAGAATAAAATTGACTTGTGTGTTTCAAGAGCTTGAAGTGTCCGGGCTCAAAGAAAACATTTTTCATGGACAAGCCCTGGGCATGTGGCCTCTGAAAATGGACACGCCCTGATTTATTTCAGACAAGCCCCCCAAAAAATCCAATACACAAAATCTCCTCATATCAAGGTTTTACTAATAAACTAACTCCTATTGGGTGAGATCGTTATCATTTAAGAGCAGTTATCCGTAATCCTAGAAGAAATGTTGAGTTGATCATGGGCCGATTCAAATGTAAACAATCTACATTATTTTACGCTCTACAATGCATTAATTAACATGAGCGAACCAGTGTGCATTCTTTATCTACACAAACAATCTAGCTAGAATAAGGCCATCTCGTTATCACCCATCAGCAAGATAACCGTAGACCTAAATCGCCTGATGTTGATAAACTAATTGTTTGTACAACATAGCATTGTTTCCAAACAATACCACATCAACTTGTTTTTTGCGGTTAGAGCTACCACATTTGTTTATGGTGACTCGATTTTAATCCCCACTTTAAGCATTGGTATAGTGAGAATCATGGACCCGTCAAATTGTATAATATGCAGTCGCTATCAAATAGTTAGAGACTGTGTGTATCTCATCTAACTACGCACCAATCTTATTTTGGACATGCCCGACGGGCTGCAACCTTGTTAAATCAGAGGGGCCCGAGGTTGATTTTGACAGGCCCAGCCCCCCATATTTTGGAGCCCTGAGTGTAAATAAATTTCAATTTAGAAAATGATCAGTCAATGTTTAAATGTATTTGTGTATGAGAAACAATACATAGAACTTGAGTGACCACAAGCTTATCCACCTTGTTTATGGATTTGAAATCAATCTGCAATCTGGCTTTTAATAAACAAACTATTTAAAAAAAATGTGATTGTATTATGCTTTGAGTTTGAATAGAACAATTCAATTATGCTATTGTTTTGCTAAAACAAGGATTAACAAAACATAATCATGAATTGCTATCTACTAATGTTTATTAACACATGTTAAAGATTTACGAATACATGTGTAAAAAAAGTGCCAGATGCAACTCCATATTTTACCGTCACTAACTGGTCGTGGCCAACCATAGTACGTCGCTGGTATAATAACGAGAGCCCAGAACGAAAGGAGGAAGTAGAAGAATGTACTCCCTTCCTGATCGTACTCAAATTCCATTCCAGCCATGTTTTCTGAGTTTGTAGACGTGAAAACAGACTTCTCCGGTAGCCGGAAGTATAACTGAAAATTAGGGAAAAAACGATAACCTACCCTACACGTCAACTTCCGATTTGTGTTCGGTAATCTCCGTACTGTCAGTCTCTTGCCACGTCAGTTGAAAATTTAAGTTGTAAGCTTTATCTCGCAAAGCTTTATATTTTAAAGACAAAATACAAAAATTGCGCTGGAAAAATGCAAGTTATAACTCCTGAAACATGTTTGAAAAAAAAATAAAAAAAATTGCCTAGCTATTTTAAGACACAAAATGTAAAAAGACTACACCCCACCTTTTATACTCTGATCATAAAAGTGAGTGGTCGGTTTTGCTTAATACATGTGAATTCATTCGTCGAGGATGGTGTGTAGATTACATTGTCTCCAATCATACAAGTCTTCTTTTTGTGATGTTTCGTTTGCTAATGGAGTGTGCTTGTGCTGTCAAAATCTTCTTGTTTGACTATTTCATAAGATTGCTCTTTTGACCTAATGTTAGTATATGCTATTTTGACGCGTACATAATTGATATATGTATGCGTACACATGTATCAGTATAGACATGTACTTGAACAGTATAGGTAAATAATAAATATGAAAATGACAACGGAAAAGTAACAATTGGACCTCCATATGCCTTTTTGGTGAACATATGAAAGACAGTTGTGTACTAAGCGACATACACATGTGGATGATGTGTTTTGTACTTAGACCTTACAAAATACATCTAAGACGAACGTAGACGTTCAATAGTTATATATATATATATATATATATATATATTAAAGTTTGAGAATTTGTTTAATTGACCAGACAAACGGTAACGCACATTTGACCTAGCTCGACATTCATCCATAGGTAGAAAACAATGCATGAACGTTGTGGTATTTAAAGGAGAATCAAACAGCAGGAGAAGCCGATACTATACATGCATTTCCCTTTGTAATCATCAATTTCTATCTAAGAAGTTCAGAGCGATATATTAAAGCCTGAACTTGGGCGGTAACAAAGGATTGCATTATTTGTGAAAATGTTGATACTGCAGCTACACAACAGAACAAATGATCACCAGTTCATGCGTTATATGCCTTCTCTAGTGACTTAATTAGTGGAACATTAAGGCGAAGTTAGTATTCTTTGGTTTGACAGTATATTACTTCGTGAATAAGACATCCATATAATTATAACTGAGAAGTTACGTAGATAGACTCCTAAGCAGTGATCTCCCATGCCAATTAAAATAGATGGAGACAATCTCCTACACAGTGATCTCCCCTGCCAAGTAAAATAGATGGAGACAATCTCCTACACAGTGATCTCCCCTGCCAAGTAAAATAGATGGAGACAATCTCCTACACAGTGATCTCCCCTGCCAAGTAAAATAGATGGAGACACTCTTCTAAGCAGTGATCTCCCCTGCCAAGTAGAATAGATGGAGACAATCTCCTACAGAGTGATCTCCCCTGACATGCAGAGTGTAAGGATGGTCAGGGAAGTAACTCTGAGTTGAGTTTGATAATGAGGTAAGCTTTAGAGAGACTGCAAGGAACGACAACTCAACTCTGCATGGGCGATTGGCCCCTGATTGCCAAGATCCAACCGCACGTGAACTGAAAACAGAGATTTGTTTGAGATATGCATAAAACACAAATAAAACACAAATATAAACCACACCAATGACGAAGACCAATCTTTATTTTTTAATACAAATAGATGTAAATATTACGATGAAAACATATACTAGACAAACACAGCACACTTATACCGGGTTAAACGAGTACACTTGTACATACATAAACAATAAAGTGAGTGAACAACAACAAAAAACATAAAAAGGGTACATATATATTCCACTAATTCAGTGTCGTATGTACATATACATGTATTTCAAGAACCTAATAGTTGGCAATATATTAGAAGGACTGAATATGAGTTACATGATGGAGCTTTACGAAAGGAAGAAAACACCGCTCCTGAACGTTCTTCACAAACACCGCTCCTGAACGTTCTTCACAATATGTTCTTCACAAACACACCTCCTGAACGTTCTTCACAATATGTTCTTCACAAACGATAAGTCTTCATTTGAAACCGAAATAAAAGACTTTCATCGGGATTAGGAAACACTAATCATTTTCTTGGGTTGAAATGTATGTTGAAGCTTGACAAAAGAAACAACTGGGGCCTAAAACAATAGTCCTCATATTAAGATGAGCTTTACATTAATTAAGAGGAGCTTCTGTTTTTTTTATCTGACACATGTGTAACTTAGTCGCATGACCGTCAAAATACACAAACTATATATAAATAAAAACACTCGTCGCAAGATATCTTTCTCATACAGATGCAACATCCTAAAATGAATACCAGTAGTTCTCATATGACAGTTGGGTGTGGTACCTTGTAATTAATTAAGTGGTTGTCAACACACGGAACTATGAGGGGATTTTCCCGAGGCTGCTTTATATATCATGCTGGATTATGATCGACAGCATACACATATACATACGTATATCAAACTACGCATGGATAGTAAGTCTGTCTGAAAATGAATCGCCCACAGATTCTACAGTATCATCTTAGAATATAAACAATATCGTGAGAGGAATCAATTAAAGGAGGAAAGAGAAGAGCGTTACACGACAGTTCTGGTAATAATCACTGGGTTGGACATACAAGTACTTATTAACTAGATCTACTCATGTAACACAATGAGAGAAAGAGAAAAGGAAATCATCGAACATACGAAGATACACCGATTAACCTTAAACATGCGAATAGAAATCCATGTTTAGTATCAGTAAGATTTCAATGTAACAGTAACACGTGTATTGTATACAAACATTTACCAGGCACTCGTGAATTCATTACACGGGCTGTTGAATTATGAAACAGATGGATTAGATTTTCATGTCATTACAACAGAGTATAAAACACGTGTCCATTGTATACACATGTATCATCTATTTTGGAATGCAGTGGTCCGTGTAATTTTATCGAGAGTATCTGGTCAATGTTCTCATACAATGGTATCGTTAATATATGTGTGTAAGAGTAACACGTGTATATATAGTTGATATTCCATGTTTGTACCCTATATAAGCACGTGTCCTAGTGTGAGTGTTTGTCATGCGTTGGATGGAACACATCTTGATTGGTTGTCAACACAAAGTAAGACTGAGTGCAGTTTGTATGGACGGAATCAACCACGATACGATTGTGACTCTTTCCCCGAAAATAAAGACCATTTTCCGCAAAACTTAATAAATCAAAGCACTGCGGGCTATGTGCTATTGACTGTTAGCTATGTAAACGTTGGTTGAAATGTAGCGGACCCTATCGAACTACTTTGTGCAACCATCTGTAATGTCATTCTATTACGCCTTGCTTGAAAGGTCGTACTTTGTGGATGAAGAGTGATGTACGTTAAGCAAGCGAACGTTTCATTTCCAAATTACTGTAGAGTATGTTAAACTGAAACGACATATATCTAGATCAACAGTTGGTATAACTTTGTATGCATTAATACTTTTGAACCTGATATTTGTAATAATCCGAGTCACAGACAATTCAGGTCTAAGCTTGACCTCATCTTGTACCCACACGCCTAGTTGTCGAACATGTCGCCTAATAAAGGAACTAAGCAGCGGCTCAATAGCTAGTATGATAATCCTTAGTAGATCTTTAATAATCCAATAGCGCCTTGTACATACATATTTCATAATAATTGCACGACCACATAGACATTGTGCATGCATAAACGTTCCCGAGCCGTTGTTAGAGATTATGAAACAAAGCCTTTCATTATATTAGGCCTAATAGCCAATACGGTGTACGTCCAAGTCATGGCAGAACATAGCTATATTTCAATTAAAGGTTTCACGTAACAAAGCAATGGTTTCGGGTAACACAATGTTCAATGTACAATCAATCGGGCACGTATTTAATGTTACTTCATTGATGAGCTCTTGTAGTGGATATTGCTTGCTTTACGCGAAACGCTAAGTTTGTTCTCAATTTGGAGGGAGAAATTCTTATTCCGATGTTCAACGCACGAGAGGCAGGAGCGTTCCCCTAACACGTCACAATGTTGCTTCTTACGGAACAATGGCTTGTCAGGTTCACTCTTGCTCGACGTGGACACACATTCCGGCGAAAACTCGTTAGGTTTTTGCCAGGTTTGAACGTACATATCACTTGCGTATTGTTTCTGGCACTCTCGACACGTGAAGCATTGTGGGTAAACATCCGGCATGTGCATTTCGTCACGTACAAAACGCTCTCGAGCCCCCGTTCCTTTTAACTGCTCCAAAATGTATTTCTTTTCGCGAAGTGAAGTAGGTTCGTGCACGTTATCACGGATTCGTGTTGAAGTCTCTGTAGGTGATTTAATAATTGTATTCTCGTGTACAAGTCGGTTATACCATTTACGAAAAGTCGGTCTGGAGAGTCCATTCACCTCCTCTGAGTCATCTGGAGAGTTCGTCTTCCTAAACGGCAGAAAGTTATTCCCCATGCTCGGTATTTTCCACAGACTCCTCTTCAAGTTAAACTTATCGTTGTAATGTTGATTGTACTCATAGAGGTTTTTAAATTTTGGACACTTTATGGATCGCGGTGAGTGGCTTGTTGTCAACGTCACTTCCGGTGATATGTTGAACCAGGTGGTCTCTGACGTGTGTCGTTTGGTCGGAAGTGTTGCCCCAAGCTGCACGACGTTGGGTAAAACCTCTCGACGTGGCTTGAACTTGTTCTGCGGAAACAGATCCAGCGACATGGCGGGAGAGTTATATCGTCTGCTGTCTTTTCCGTCGATCCACTGAAAGTGATTAAAATCAAAAACTATTCTCATGATTTATGGTTAAACTCATGAAACGTTAAATACTACAGCTACACACGTGTCCTGTTAAAAGGCTTGAAGAAAACGTACCACATCACTAAAGACTTTATATATGCATTCCCCTCCTACTAAAACGCGTTTTTATGATATCTTTCTGTTATCAAAACTGTATGAGATTTATACGGTTCTCGATAAACTGTGTCGATGTGAAATAATTTACAATCTATGAAAATACAATAGGTTATATACAAATGATCAATGAAAAGTATTGCGAGTCCATAAATCTATCGTTTTTCAAGTTATATCTTTTAAATTTTGACACACGTTAGTTGTTACCTCTGTCAGAATCACATTTAGAAACTCTGTCTGTTGTATTTGACACGTTGTCTGTCGTGGTAGAAGCAACGTAATGTTCTATATGTTTGGCAAGGCGCTGTTTGTATATCCAAACTGTTTGCCAACACACACTCTGATATGAACTACAGTTTCAAATTTATCTTAATCCAACTTCTGGCGTTCATATCCCTACAAAAGCCGATTGGTATTTGCATTTCCATTTATATCTTTAACCTAAAGCTGAGAGCCAATTATTCAAACCTTTACAAGTAGTGCAGTCGATAAAACGTCGATTTTTCGCCTGAAAATTTGTTACGTCAATATTGATTTAATTTATAATGAAAATGAGATACATTCAAACTGTTTAAACTTTTTCTTTTATATAAGTTAAGGAAGCGAAACGTCCTAATAGGTAATAGAATACTCGGTAGAATACTAATGTTTACCTTGGCAGTGAAAAGAGTAGGTGTGAACGAGACAAAACATGGCACCACCAGCGAGGTGTTCATACGCTTGGTCAGATCTTGGTTGAACTTATTCAACGCGTCTGAAAGTGCTCTGAAATCTGCACATGCCTTATTTGTTTGTTTTTTGGTAATTCAATACGTATACCCGCAATAAATCTAATAAACTAAATCTTGATGAACACCTGCATGTAGGTCTTGTTTAACGCCGTTATGTGCAAACGATTGTCAATCGTGAAAAGACGTACAGACGAGTGTAGATTATGGAACGACGTACAGACGAGTGTATATTATGGAAGGACGTTCAGACGAGTGTATATTTTAAAAAGACGTACAGACGAGTGTACATTATGGAAAGACGTACAGACGAGTGTATATTATGGAAAGACGTACAGACGAGTGTACATTATGGAAAGACGTACAGACGAGTGTACATTATGGAAAGACGTACAGACGAGTGTACATTATGGAAAGACATACAGACGAGTGTATATTATGGAAAGACGTACAGACGAGTGTACATTATGGAAAGACGTACAGACGAGTGTACATTAAGGAAAGACGTACAGACGAGTGTACATTATGGAAAGACGTACAGACGAGTGTATATTATGGAAAGACGTACAGACGGGTGTATATTATGGAAAGACGTACAGACGAGTGTACATTATGGAAAGACGTACAGACGAGTTTACATTATGGAAAGACGTACATACGAGTGTACATTATGGAAAGACATACAGACGAGTGTACATCATGGAAAGAAGTAGAGACGAGTGTATATTTTAAAAAGACGTACAGACGAGTGTACATTATGGAAAGACGTACATACGAGTGTATATTATGGAAAGACACACAGACGAGTGTACATTATGGAAAGACATACCGACGAGTGTACATTATGGAACGACGTACATACGAGTGTACATTATGGAACGACGTACAGACGAGTGTACATTATGGAAAGACGTACATACGAGTGTACATTATGGAAAGACGTACAGACGAGTGTACATTATGGAACGACGTACAGATGGGTGTACATTATGGAACGACGTGCATACCAGTGTACATTATGGAAAGACGTACAGACGAGTGTACATTATGTAACGATGTACAGATGGGTGTACATTATGGAACGACGTACATACGAGTGTATATTATGGAACGACGTACAGACGAGTGTACATTATGGAAATACATACAGACGAGTGTATATTATGGAAAGACATACAGACGAGTGTACATTATGGAAAGACGTACATACGAGTGTATATTATGGAAAGACGTAC
>ENA-OREC01000661-OREC01000661.1-marine-metagenome-genome-assembly--contig:-NODE-661-length-14624-cov-12.285420_pt1 | contig 14624 bp, 9 predicted proteins | sample MGYA00248626_ERZ508543 | MGnify/ENA primary metagenome ERZ508543 (study PRJEB26211, sample SAMN05518279) | marine metagenome | isolation source: Puget Sound, Washington, USA | host: Bankia setacea... | reverse complement strand
CAGTTCTTAGAGCCCTGTAGGACAGCATTATAATGGAGTCGCAGTGCACAAAGAGTTCTGATAGCTTATACTAAACAATCTACAATCATGTGGTGGGGTATCTGTAAGTCAGACTGGTTTATTTTAGACAGGTAAAAAAACAAGTCAACATATTTAAAGAAAAATTATTGGCTTTATGAACACTTTAAAGCAATGAAATGATGACTTCAAGTGAACAGTACCTCTTTCAACTTTTGACGTTTTCGGATGCGAATTCGTTGTTGTAATTGTTTAATCTCTTCGTCACTTTCTTCCTGTTCCTCTGGTTCAGTGTTAACGGGTCCTATCACATGGTTCCACTTCATCTGTTCTATAGCTGCTATCAGGGCCTCCGATATACTGAAGTGGGCATTCTCCTGTAACACAACAAGCAATTGGTCAACCAGTTGTGATTTTTATGGACTGACTGTGTTCGTAGAACCAAGGCCCAATTTCATAATACTCTAATCCAGCTTAGATTTAATCCAATATTTTTCATGCAAAATTATACATATTTCCAACAATTTTATCAGGAATGTTTAAAGCAGAATATATAGTTTACCTATGAATCTACATAAACATAAGTTGTATTTGCTAAAACAACACAGTGAGTCTTTCAAAATTTGGTCAGCAATTATTAGGATTAAACTGAGGGTAAATCCTTGATTATGAAATTCGGCCCTGGATACTTATTGATTACTTTACAAGGCACAGGGTTGGCCTGGCCAAGTGGGTCGCGCGTCTGACTCGCAATTGGTGGATGCCTGTCAGGCGTAAGTTCGAGCCCCATCAAAGGCTCCCATTGTTTCCTTGAGCAAGAAACTTTGCCCTCATTGCTTTGTACTGGTTGGTTCCAGGCGTGATTTACATAAGCAAAATGTGCTTGCTTCAAAATCAAACTAAAATAAATTAGTATAAATTAAAGCACCAAAAATCAACTTCTAACTTCCTGACATTTGAGTTAATATGTTGGACGGGTGATCATTTTGAAGTATGTAGCGAGAATTTGTAATAGTAACCTCTCAAACGTATACATAATCCTTGACTTCGTTCAAACATCTCATTGATTATTAATTGTTGACAAGAGTTTGTAAAAATATGTTATATTGTCCTTTTTCTTGGTTTAATAGGTCTAAGTGAGTTCAAGGACCATTTATTTAAAGTTTTCAGACTTTAAATAAGTGAGATAAATAAAAACAAAACGACATCGGCAAAAGAACATACTGACCAATATGCAGCTCCACGTAAGCAAACATAGTGTCCAAACACACTTATAATGTGAATTTTAAATGACTGTATATATAGACAAATGTTGAAGCTCAATCCAGGAGTGAATGCAAAATGGTTTTAAGTGCTATTGAATAAATAAGCAGTTACGACCCTTGCATATTCACCCGTTGCTAAGTACATTATTAATAACACTGGAAATAACATACCTTCTCCAAGTTAGCACATGTATTGAAGTCGTGTGAGGACAGATAGTGTATCAGTGACTGGCCCTGATGTGGTCGATGTAAGTAACCTCCTCCAGTTTCTACTTCATCTGAAAGAAACAAATATACAGTAAAGCTCTGCTATATAATAACACCAATCCGATACTACAAGCACTCGATAAAATAAGACAACTCCAATATTAAGGAAACTTGATTATAAGATAGGTTCAATATTAAGGACACTTGATTATAAGACAGGTTCAATATTAAGGACACTTGATTATAAGACAGGTCCAATATTAAGGACACTTGATTATAAGACAGGTTCAATATTAAGACCACTTGATTATAAGACTAGTCCAATATTAAGACCACTCTATGGAAAACTGGTCCAATGTTAAGACCACGCAATAATAAAACAAGTGCAATACTAAGTCCACTTGATTATAAGACCGATTCACTACTAAGACCACAGCATCAAGAGAGTTGTTTTAAAAGACAAAGAATATTGATACCGCCCTTAAGTCTGAAAGATGTTGTTTTTAATATTCAGATTCAGTTTCCTTGAGACTTTAAGCGTATGGTATGTTTCAAAGTTCTATGCAATTCAAACTATTGCAATTAAATATCTCTTAACCACAAGCAGAACCAAGCCACATAGTTCAGAATCTGATCTTCCATGTGTATCTAATATATATTTTTTGTCTGAAAACTGATGAGATGGAAAAAAATCCATTTTACTTTTGAAGATGAGAAAACAAAATAAGTGTGTGATCAACTGTCAACTATTGGTTTAAGAAAATCACTGTAAAGTGTGTATGTGGGGCATTTGAAATTGACCATTGATATATTACATAACCTAAGAAACGCCGAAAGAATACCGTTTAATCGTAAAATTTTACCCAGTTTAAACAGGATAAGTCTAATTATATCATGTTTATTTTTAACGAAATCGTCACATGACATTGTGGAGTCATCATGTTACATCCCGCATCACGTGTGGCCGTTCACACATGCGCACTACAGAAATCGAATTGAATAAGGGCACCGTTATGGCTCCAAAAAAGACTGACAACAGTCAAAAAAGTACCACTGATGCTCGAGCGAAACGCTTTTAAGTGTATCGTTTTTGAGCATCGGGCAGGCCAACAATATATGTGTGTGGACTTTTATACTCTGCCATTTTGTTTAGATCTAAATTTACTGATCACTTGATCACTGCAAAGTGCCCGTATGACGAAATCCCCAATATTTTTAAACGAGGAAACCCCATTCTCCGGAGAGAGAGTAGAAAAAGAAATACTTATATTTCGTTAAACCAATTCGTTTTTGAGCATCATTAAACTTTAATTACACAAATAATAACATTTAAAGACAAAAGCAAGCTATTTATACGTTGGGTCATCTGGGAGGCAGTCCCTTTAACAGGTAGGTTTGTTTTGTTAACAGCGCTGTAGCACTAGATTATACAGCCCCAGTAGTTTATATGCCATGAAGGTTTTGTGAAAATGATTTGATATTACTAAGTGTTTTAAATGTTCATAACTGTCACTTTAATAAAAATAAAGATAAAAAGCTGAAAAAACTAACCTTGATTTTCAGACACTGATTCATTCTCGCTCACAACTGACATTTCTTTCTCTATCGCAGACGTTTTGATACCACTTATGTCCGACCTAGAGCGTTTATGGCTGTGTTTAGCTTTTCTCTCTTTAGATTTTTTACTTGCAGCGTTATCAACTGTTTCCGAGTCCGAGAAAATAGATCTAGCAGCTTCAAGTTGTCTTTCCTTTATTTTAACACTTTTATCAATGGATGGCTTTGCCGGAAACACATCGTCTTCGTGTATAATACTATCTACAACCTCGGAAGCTCGACTATCCTTCAAACTTTTAACAACACTCTCCGATACACTTCTGGTTAAAGTGGTTTTTTGTTTCGGTTTCGGAGTATCAGACCTGATATCTTGACTTTTATCAACAGGTAAAGATAATGTTAAAACATCTAAATTGAGCAAAGGGTCACTGTTAACACTAGAGTACAAGTTGAAGCCATTCTCTTGAAAGTCTGTTATGTTCGATTCAAAGGTTTCCGACTCTGAGCCCGATTTCTTGAGTATTGATCTCATGGCTTCTTTGGCTGATGGACGGTGGTCATCTGGACTGGTGCTTGAACCTGTAGACAAAAAAAGCAATAATGTGTCAGTTAAAGAAAAATTAATAAAAACAAAAATATAATTATGCTGATACAAAATTTAACAAAGTCTTTTTATAATGACCTCTATGTATCTAACGATTGGTTTATATTACAGCTGTAAGCAAAACACTGATAAGACAAGCTGTTTTATGGTATCTAAAGATTTCTAAAGAGGTTGTAAATCATTATATCTCCTTTTGGGTCAAAATAGGTTGTTATTGTTCAATGCAAATGTAAACATATCTTAGAAAGTTCAAATTTGTACGGATTTTCTTTAAAATAATTTTACATGTAAGTCATTTTCGTATTCACTTTAATTTATGTTTTCTAAAATACATACACTAGAGCACTTCTAAAATCATAAGTATTCATAAAAATCTATGATTGATTGAGATAACTCACTTAATCCACTAAATTAAGTTCCCAAAGAAAGTTAATGATTCCACAGTATTAGTAGAGATCCACATTAAAGGTCTTCTTATCAATGAGACAGATAAGAGAGATTATACTGTACCTAAGCTAAAAGGCACTGCATGCTCCTCTGAACTACATGTTAGAACACTGTCCCTACTTGGTGATACAAAAGGTGGTGCTAAGGCTGAGATATCACTGTTCACAGATTTAGAAGCCTTCCGTCGTGGTGATCTCTGGTACAGCAGTGAGGACATGGGCAAGGAAGCACTTCTAATATGACTTAGAGACACTCTGCTTGGGTTGAAATTCAACTGAAATGTAAAAATTATGAATATAGTTAAATTGATTTAAGCTGAAGTTCTTTTTTTTCTGCAGTTCCATCGCTGTTTTTGTATTCATCATCAACTTCATCATCATCCTTTTGTTGAGTAAATTGCAACATAAGCTTATCAAATTGTAGACGATACAATTTTTAAAACTGGTTGAATACTCAAAAGCATAAATATTTTGGAAATCAACTTATCTTAGTAAGAATACTAGTATTTCTGTTTTGATTTTTTTATAAAAAAACAATCACCAATTTGGCATCAATCTCTGCCAGCAGTGACACTCTGTTCTCTTCCACAGCTTGTAGGCAGATACACATGGCCTTCAAGTAACGAGGGTTGAACAGGAAGGCATCCTCTGAAAATAAAAATAAGGATTGAACAATATCAAACATCAGCTTTATCCACTGTATCTACTTTCCCCTTGATAATAACAGGAAACAATAACACAACTCTGTTTAAGGAAGTTAAATCAATGGTATCAGTAAAAATATCATAGTGTTAAATTTGGCTAATCTACACAGCTGATAGTTCTAAACATGTGTAAGTCACAGGCATAATTAAAGTTCCTGTCAGTAGAGCCTGAACAATGAGGGGATGATAAATGTCAAGTGTAAGGGATAGAGCAGTAAATGTTTGATACCATGCCTTACCAAAGTAATGTCTGTACATGTGCTGTTCATTTGACACCAACACAGTCAGCTGATTGGAGAGCTTGTGTTCCCTCAGACTCTCTCTTACCCAAACCTGGCCCTTGCTAATTCCTTTCTGATGGGGTCCTTTTCGGATTTTCTCAATGAAAGGGGTCATAACTGGGTTCAGCCATTTTAGTCCCTTCACAAAAGGCCAATAATCAATGACACTTCCATAATCCCCCTGAAATAAAAGACCCAGTATTCTAGCACACTATAAGCAAACAATTTGTTCACTACACAGTCACACACCATCTACAATGAACTATTTACAGGACTTCATATATAGCTTTTATACAGGTACATGTGTACCAAACACTACATAAAGGTAAATGAAAAAGTGATAAGTATGAAGGGATGGTATAAGCTTAAACTGGACATTAGATTTGTGTCTTTAAAACAATAAAACTCTCTCTTACCACAACTACTTTAAGGCGATGATTCAATATACTATCTACATGTTTACACAGTCGTGGAAGGCCACCATACATTCCCCAAACATCACTGGCATTTGTAGCTAATAATCCCTCAACTGTTGTCTTTAAACCAATCAGCAGCTGGTGTTTTAATCGTTCACTAAAACAGGAAGGCACAAAAGATGATAATTATGATTACAGATAATTATGGAATACATGTATAACACAATCTGTACATAAGCAAATTCCCTTGCAATGTTTCTGTTTTCTTCTAGATAACCTAGTGAGTCAAAAGGGTACTGTATTAGGATAAGTTTGATAGAAACAAGGATGAACCAACTTCCAGTTATAAACTAAACACTAGTTATTAGAGCACTAACACATTATGATTAGCCTTAATATAGAACAGTTGGTAGCATGTGAATTTCATTCTTAAATTAAAAAAATAAGCAGGAGTAAGTGCATACTGTTAAAATAAATGGCAGTATAAACCAGGCTGTTCAGTAGCTACTGACCCAAGCTCCCGGGTTTTGGCTTTTGACGCATGGAAATCTTAACTGATCCAAAATTGAAGCATCATAAATTTGCAGTAAACGTCAACTTTGACCCGGGGGAATTTCGGTAGAAACGTCAATCAATGAATATTTTCCAGTATAATTTGTGTGAAATTGTTGATTGATAACCTTGAACATACCGTCGTATACACAAGATTAGGGTTTTGGTTGCCAAACCAGAACTACTGATATCTTGTCACCCGATTGAGCGGTAGTCCGCCGTGTTTCCCCCGCAGACCACCGTGACAGCACCCAGTGACTTGAGAATCGCCCAAATGAGCGGACAATTTCAGCTGGTCGTGACAGAGAGTGGCTGTCCGCGCTCATGAGAAATCGGGGGTGTCGGTGGGAATTTGTAAAAAATGTGTGGACTGTACTTTCTTTGAACGATCCAAACTGAATGTGAGGGATGTGTTTGTGAAGAACTATTTGGATCATTTGAGTTTAAGCCAGTGCACTAAGTTTACCAGTATTAGTTACAGAAGTACAGCGGTGGATTGGGGTAGTTTCATGCGCGAGATCTTCAATGAGCACTACCAGAGGCATCTGAAGTCGAAACTCCTACCTGGCGTCATAGAGATTGACGAGTCGTTGTTCGGACGCAAGGTCAAGTACCATAGAGGGAATCCCCACATGGGTCTAGGCGTTTGGGTTTTTGGAATGGTCGAGAGAGACACAACACGGTACTACTGTTCCCTGTGACAGACAGGAGAGACAAGACACTAATACCAATCATCCAGAGGCACGGTGCACCAGGGTCCACGATAAACAGCGACAGATGGAGCGGTTACTGTTCACTAAATGATTTCGGCTACGATCATTTCACCGTTATCCACAAGAACACGTTCAAGAAGGTTTACAAGAACGTTGCCACAGGACAGCTGATTTCTGTACACACCAACAGGTAGTGAAGGGAAACATTTACAACGGCTTTTTCCGCATGATGAAGGAGGTGTATACGCTGAAGAACCCGCCCAACTACACTGACGCGATAGTGCTGCAAGTGACTGATCAGGTATGCATTATTCAAATAATTATCTGACATGTATTAAAATTAACAAATTCCAATTCAATAAGTGAAACATTGCTGTTTTCTCATTACATTCAGCCACACCTGGAACGGTTACTACTCTTCAAAATAACTTCTTTGCAAGTAAGGTTTAACAACTTAACATTATTCATGCACACCCAAATAGAATGCAACATTTCCAATTTTGTTTGACCTTCCATTCCGTGAAACATTTCCATTACACGTTGCATGAAGCTTTCCGTGCAACATGCTTAGCTTGAACGTACGTCATGGTGAAATGCTGCTGTTCGACAAAAACGACTGAAGAAGGACGTATGCCATCAGACAGGTTTTGAAGAAGTTAACGACTGTAAGAAGACTGCACAGAAAGTTGCAAATCCCTACGGCGCAACTAATTACGTATGCCACTGGTCGTCAGATGAGGACTTTGGGTCCAAGCCGTGAAGTACACACCTGTGTACATCCCTGTTGCTGTATGGTGAATTGTTATCGATGTATGTGCTTTGTCCATTAGGTATATTATTCAGTATTTAAGTGTTGTACACTTAATACAGATACTTCACATTTGTCATTTTCATTCCTGTACCATTATTCCCTTGTTATTGCATAGTTAACATTTGTTATTGATTATCACTCCACCACTTGTTGGTTGTTGTTGTTTTTCAATGGGTTATGGAAAATGAGATTCCTGTTGCGAGTGTTGTCGTTGGTAAACAGAATGAAATAGTTGAACATTGAAGATGCCAATATGCACATTTAATAGGATTTATTACAACATAAAACACTTACCACCATCAACGAATACAATATCTTCCATTTACATACATATTCACATCAACATATCGGTTACACATGCAAGAGGTGTAGCCTATATCATGACATGTGAAAATTACAATGCATGGAAACACGATCCATATCGGTAACCACATGTTTGAAGAATTGTGGGAAGGTTTATTTATAGAATTGGGGAAACTAAGCGTCCATTTGACTCCAATCAAGGAGAATGCGACATGTACGGAGTAACTAAGAACATAATTTTTGTTTCATACAGTACAGTCCCCGGGGGAGCTGTGCCAGGATATTGCCTTCAGTTGTCTTTACTAGTCTTCGGCATAGCTGTGATCACTTGTTTCATAAGATGTTTGAACATTTATTAACAAATACTAAAACAGTCAATATATGAACTGTCATTTTTAATTTCGAAGTAGAGAACTTGACGTTATTTTGGCTTAATAATGAATATAACTTGTCAAGTAACGTACCAACTTATAAAGTTTGTGTTTAACTTCATGTAACAAGTGATTAAAGCTGAAGATGATTAGAGATATTCCAAAACAAAAGATTTTTTAACCTTTGAACATCCTCCTTCTCTTCGCTGTCGGCCATTTTCTTTATATCGCTTACGACCTGAACAAGAACAAATAGATTTTAAAAAATCAATTAAACGACAGAAAAAGATATATCAATCAATATCTTTCTAAACATACTCAATTATAATGGATGGTGTCACTTTCATTGGCTGCAAACATTATAAACATGTTTTTAAATACTAAACTATATTTTTCTCTCAATATCATGTAAGCAGCAGACATTTTAAAAGGCACTACCACACTATTTGTCGAATATGCATTATCTCCCTGCTTTTACCTTGGATTCATTGAGAAAAATAACTTTTTTATAAATTCATCATCACCACCATCTTCAAATGGAGTGTTTGTCAATGATAAATGTAAACATATGTCTTTAAACGTATTGGTGAGTTGTGAGTAAACTTTTGTGTAATTTGTACATGTAATTGTTTGTTGTTGTTTCATAAGGCCACAATGTACCATAATTAAGCTGTGTGTACTTTGTAAATATACATGTACATTTTTGTATGGATAAAAAATATTTTTATTAATATTTTAATGTAACACTAGTCTTAGAAGCTGTTGTACTCATTTACATCGTTTCTGTTTCTTGTGTAAGTTCTGTTCCGGGTATTTACAATCTTATTTTAGCCATGTCAGTAAATGAAAGTGCACAGTGTATCTCTTTTAATGAATTACCAGTATGTTACATGTAACTTTAAACTATATCACACATGTTCCAGTGATTGTTTGGAAAATAAAAAAAAATAAAAATCTGGGAGCCTTACAGTATAAATGTAGTGGCGTTTCACTTTCAGCAATATTGAACTCAAAAAAACTTGATTTAGACCACCTCAATCTTAAGACCCCTTCACTATATAAACACCAGATTTGTCACAAAATGATGAGTAAAACAAGCAAGACCACTTGTTGTACCCAAATGAGGATTCAGTAAGACCACCTCTAATTTAGACGACATTTCTTTGATACAATGGTGATTTTACTGCAACGTCTAGTGATCATCGCAGACCTGATTTAAACCATCTGAAATACAAGAACCCTCCACTACAAAGACCACATTGTGTAACCAAGTGAGGAGTTTAGTTTAACCACCATTTATTTAGACTATTTTACTGCAACATCTATGACAGTGTGAGTGATCATCCCATACCTATATACACAAACCAGGACACATGATTTCACTCCATCACAATATATTTTATTCTCCCTATAAGTATCTGGTTAATTCCCCTACACTCTATCAGGAAGTATAAAGCATGCACCTGAGTAAAAGATTTTTTCGTGAAATTTCAAATCAGTTTGTTTCTGTGAATTTCTACATGAAATATACCTTGAAATATAAGCTCAAAATGGCGGTTGTTTCCATCAATGATTAAACTTTGTCCCTCTTGCATGTGTGATAAATGTTTGTATTGTACATGTACTGCAGATTCAGAGTTGGTGCATTCATCACCATAGTCATTAAAAATAAACCATTTCAGTGTTTAAACTAGTCAAAAGTTGTCCGAATTTGTGTGTTAGGCTAAAAAATGATATACGAAAGAGAATGTTTACTAACTACATGTATGCAGAACTAATAAAGTTAAAAAGGAGAAGATTCTGAGAATGTTTTGAGGTCATTATATAGAATGAAGATACACTTTGTTTCTTTATTTAAATGTATTTGTCTTCTGTAAAGCCGGTCATTATACATAAAGTTGACGTCCAAAACAAAAAGTACAATGATTTATATGTGATGCATAATGCTGGTTCATGTATAAGCATTTATACTTGATGAATGAAACGCAAAAACATTTTTGGTTTGTGTAAGCCTACCATTTTAATAGGCTTCTTCAAAAGTTTTTTTCATTATCAGCTATGTGGCTACAAGTTAACATGACGTGACGCGGAGATCACTCAGACACTTTCCTGCTTTGTATAACAAAAGAAACTATTGTATCCATGTCCACTTGTATTTGTTTGTCGGAGTACACAATGTCATGCTCCATTGGTTTAACTGTTATGCATATTTAAAACTGGGCATTTCTGCATCAAGTCAATTCCCAAAGCTAAACATATAGCATTAACATAGTGGCATGATTGGATGAATAGCGATCAGGGTACAATGTGCTTGGTCATGCAATTGATATAATTCGATTGAAGAACAGCTCTACAATTCACTTGCGTTTGGTTTTCCTGTGCCAAATCATTGGATTTTTTAGAAAGGATAAAATTTTGACATACTATATTTTTGGTATATCTGGCAAAAATTGGTTATGTAATAGTTAGAGTACATTTTGACAGTGTCTTCACGAATAAGAGGCCGAAGAGTGTGAATGCAGCGAGAGCCCATGGCGTCTTAATGGTAAAGATACTGAACAAATCAATTCTAAGCATTTTTTTAGTGTATAATCTATTTTATAGACAGACAGCACAATATTTCCATACACCAGTATCTTGGGCGATAAAATAGGTTAGACACTAAAAATGGTTTCATATCATCAAAGTACATGAACAGATTATTGATAATGTTTTCATGCAATTCAAATCTTGCAATTGAATCAAGATACCTAGGAACAGTATTACCTGAGTCACAAAATAATTCAGAGTGTCATTTTCTTGTACTGTTGAGGTTAAACGATCATAAAATCCACCAGTTTCTCTTCAAGTTGCCTGTTTTTCAAATAGTTATGTTGTACAGTTAACAAACAGTGGTATACATTTACCAGGATGGCATACATCGATTTATTTTGACAGGTTAGCACATTAAAGCTTTAAAACAAACGCAAAATAAATATTAGCCATGCCTTCATCACTTTACAATTATTAAATTTATAACACAAACAGCATTTCCCCTAATAGTACAAAAACTAGCGTAGCACACATGTAAGTCACTTTCTTTGAAATGAGATGAATCACAATGAATGTTACTTCACTGCAAAAAGTTAAAGCTAGCCTTGGATACTTTATTTGTCCGTTCATCCTTTGCTTCCACGAATAGTTCTGTTCCACCAAAGATCATGTTTACCCATACTCCTCTGTCCTTCCCTGTGTCCGGTATATCAACTTCTAACTGACCAACTAGTGCACAACCATCGTCTGTCACAAACTTAGGATCTTTGCGTGTTGACGTGTAAATATCGAAAACCAGTGATAATTGATCGGCATCGAGAGGCGTGTATCTCTGGGAAACCTGTGGCTCGCCAACATTCAGTTCCTGTCCAATCTTCACATGCGACGCAAACACATCTTTGCACTTTATTCTAGTACCAAGGACTTCCCTTTTCTCTCTCGGATGTTCACCATCAACAAAGTCCCGGAAAACCCGAATACCATACGAACATTTTGCGACCCGACTGGTGATGGTAAGTGGGTCGTGTCCAAAGAGTACAGCTCCTTTAAGAACAGCAAGCCCTGCCTCCGCTGGAACAATAAGCTTCATGTCTTGGAAAGTGTCTCGCAGAATATTCTGTAAAATAGATGATTCAGAAAATCCACCAACTAACAAAATCATCTTTGTTCCGCTGCTTTCTTTCTGTTTTAATAAATTTTGCACATGTTTTACTGTGTTAACACAAGTCTCTTTGAACCATGCCCTCAAAATATCACAGTCAACACGAATTTTGCAGCTGTCTTTCACCCACACAAGTCTACCGGCGTATTCCTTCAGCTGGTCCACAGCATCTTCTGGAGATTGTTTCATGGTTCGTTTGTAAGTCTCTACCAGAGCCAATGGAACGTTGATAGTTTCTTTGCCTTTCTTATCATTTGTGATACTTCTCTTCTTGGTTTCAAACTGTCGCTGTAGCTCCATCCAGTCCTCCACACACTTTGTCTTGAAATCATTGTACACCTTCTTACCTAAATATAGATACATAACAAGAGGATTATGATAGCCTTGAGGCAACTGAACAAAAAACACTGCCTTTATACTGTTTTATGAGAAGAAACATATGTGTGGTGATCAATAATGAAAATTGGCCTTTCGGCCAATACTGCTCTGGTCAATGCATTATGCGAAAATAAATGATGACAAAATTTAAGTAGGTATTTATGTTGCTCACATCTATCTAGATACATGTAATAAGGTTATTCCAGAAATGTCTTTTCAATTAACACATGATGTCTGTCACTGTGTTGACTATGTTGTAAATCCATCATAAAGGGTCATGAAAGGTACGAATTTATCCAGTTAGTTTTAGAGGAGACCTTTTTTGAGCCATTGTTGACACTGGCTGACAAAGACCAAAAAAAACTAACCCTGAGCATGAAGGTGAGCAAAAATATACAACACTAGACTCGGGTAATCAAAACCTCTCAAAAATGTTGAAGTACCAACTTCCTACCAAACAATTTGACAAGGAAATCTTCATATGCCGCATCAACTCTGGTACCACCCCAAAATCCACCACTGGCCCAGTTTAACTCCTTTAGTTTACCCGGCTCTACAACTTCATGGACCGTTATATCCACTGTTCCACCTAAAAAAAATATTTACAGTATTGTTTGCAAAATTCACTTTTTAATAGCTAAACAACGAAGGTCCAAAATTTCAAACAATATTAGACTTTTTATTTTTATTATATCTAGTAAGAAGATTTAGTATTCATTTTGTTGTTAAGACACAAGACATATAGGAATATTTACCAGGAAGCAATATTTGCAGTAAATTTCAGTTCTGTATCCCCCATCATGACAATGGCCATTACACAAACAATTACACAACTGTAGACTATATTTGCCAACATCAATCAGGAAATTCATCACCATGAAGATGTGGTTGCAGGATGAATGGACATTTTAAAATCTGTTGTATATTTCTCTTGTTATTACCATAAAGACAGCTGTTTTATGTGCTAAGTCTTACCTCCGACATCCACCACCATATAGCGTGTTCCACGTGAGAATGGTGACATCTGAGACGTGCCAAGAGACGCCCCAGTCACCGCCAGATTCTCTACTGGTAGATGCATGCAGAACAGTGAAGCTGCTTCGGGCTCCAGAGCAATGATTAGAGAGTCCTTTGCGATGCCAGCCTAGATTGTGATCAGACAAGTCAGGGTGTTTGAAGATATGCGAAAAGTTCAAATGTCATATACAATCATATAATTTAAAGAACTTTTTATTGGGTTCTGCACATCGTCTAAACATGGTGAACATTCGTGGCGAGTTTTTTCAAAATCCTTCTTTCAGTTCAATAGTATAGAGCGAACACAATTGGGACAGACAGACAGACAGAAAACACGAGCAAAAACCATGTTTCCCATATGGTATTTTTTTTGTTACGGTCAACTTAAATTCCAACAGTATTTTAAAGTAGTACATGTATAGACTTCAATTTTGTAGCAACTGTGTCTGACATTTAGGAAGGGGTGAACACAAAATGATTCTATCTGCTTCTTTATTCAAAATCACTTAGAACTCTTTGGCTTTTTACCCTTTGACTGTTTTAGAAGCATAAGTAGCAAGAACAGATTGAATCTCTTTTTGAGTTTCTTATCTTCTATTCTCGCTTTATTGATTGAAAATAAAACACCCTGAAAGACAGCAACACAGATAACACCATTAAAATGATGGTGAAGTAGAGTGGTTATTAAGTTTGTTTTGTTCCAATTTAGATTTTCATTTTGAATGATAAACTATAAAATGGTAGTCATAAGGGGGTAAACTTTTTATACCATCTCAGCTGCCTCTCTCATGAATTGTTTGGACCCGTCACTCCAAATCGCAGGTACTGTCAACACCCAGGATATGTCACGCTCCTTTACCTGTGTACCTCTATAAATAACATAAAAGGTAGTAACAAAAATTGTTCTCTTATATTGATGATATAAAAACCAGAACATTCTATTTGAAAACGACAGTAACTAAAATGAGACATGTAGAACGAAATAAATTACCGGTATACTAGAATATAAATTCACACATGTTCAGTTGATTTCTTTGAACTTGTTTATAGAAACTTATATCAACAACCCAGTAAACAATATCTGCTAGTGTAACCCAAACATGTAGAAGAAGCATTGTGTGAGTGAGTGACGAGTGATAAGCTATCCTGATGAAAAAGGGGAAGCTTTCAATGACCAATATCAGCAAAGAAAAGAATAAAGAGTTAAGATCATCTAGTCACAGAGCTATTGCTTTGTCATGAAAGGTTCCAACTATAGCAAGTGAAAGACCACAAGGAATATAATAA
>ENA-OREC01000660-OREC01000660.1-marine-metagenome-genome-assembly--contig:-NODE-660-length-14625-cov-13.848295_pt1 | contig 14625 bp, 1 predicted proteins | sample MGYA00248626_ERZ508543 | MGnify/ENA primary metagenome ERZ508543 (study PRJEB26211, sample SAMN05518279) | marine metagenome | isolation source: Puget Sound, Washington, USA | host: Bankia setacea... | reverse complement strand
ACGACATGGTCCATGAAAGCCATCTTGGTTGTCCTCACTGGTAAAGAATGAAGTTATAATTGTTAACCAACATTTAAAAAGCCACTGATGTATTGTATTTATGGTCTATAGCTTTTTCATTCAATCCAAGAAATCCAAGATGGAGAGAGTGACAAGTGAAATTAAATATTGTCACTGTAACCTTTTTGTGGCATTATTTAATTTCGTCACTATCATTCATCACTTTCAAGGGTCTGGTGAAAAAGCTTTAGTTTATACTAATTTATTTTAGTGTGATTATGAAACAAGCAATGTTTGCTTATGTAAATCACGCTCGAATCCTGTCCTGGAACCAACCACTTCTAAGCAATGAGGGTAAAGTTTCTTGCTCAAGGAAACAACGATGGCTTTTGCTGGGGCTCGAACTCACGACTGACAGGCATCCATCGACTACAAGTCAGACGCGCTACCCACTGCGCCACGCCGCCCCACAAAAAAAGCTTTGGACAGGAAGTAACCAGAGCTCCAGACAATGACCTATTTTTTGCTGTGTTTATGAGCTTAAACTGACACTTACCCATACCCTAGTGATATTATGAGCTTAGCAACAGTTTCCCTGCACAGGGTTAGCCGATAAAGTTCATTTGTTGGCTTGGTCTAGTTAAATTGGACGGACGTACAAACATATTTGACCACCATCGAGACAGTGATGTTGACGTCTACAGGCTAGTGTGACAAAGTACGGTAATGCTAAAAATAGATACATGTGGAAATGTGTTGGCAGACTTGTTTTCCATTTATTTTGTCACGGCAAATATTTTTAAATAAAATTGACCATGAAATATTTGCATACCTGGTAATGCCTTGGACATGGATTTTGTGATGTTTGCTCGAACAGACTTCAGCTTCTCTTCTCTCTCATCTAGCTTCCTCTGTTAAAAGATATGGTACAAATCCAGAATTGAATGGAAAACTGTTGTGACTGCCTTCTCAATTTCTATATATATATTTGTGCACAAACCTCGAAATGTTGGTAATATTTCATATACAGGTACTGCTCTTCACAAGTAACACTATTGATAATGTAACATCCTGGATAAACTAGAGCTATGAGGCAAACCATCTGGCCATCTGATGACTAAAGTCATATTCATTTTTATCAAATAGGTGTACAATGAAGAGTTTAATTAAAGGTGGACTTTCACTCAAAATAAAAAAAATACATATCCATCTGTACTTTTTAGCAACAAAGTACTTACATATAATAATGCCCTTGTAAAATATATAGACAACTGAACAGGATCCTATACCCTAGTTATCATATAATCAAATCACCAAAACAATACTTAAAGGGTCAGTCATAAAATACATTAAGTACATGTGTATTTGCGGGCAATTTGAAAGTAGGTAAATCAATGTTGTGTTTTTTTCCTCCAAACTCAAAACAGATTTTTTCATAAGAAGCTTTTATTATAATATATGTATGCTAATTTCTTGGAATATTTTTTGTTAAGTAAATTAATTAATAGAGAAAGAAAAGGCAACTTTAACATTGTTTATGCTGGATCTTTTTTTTATATTTGAATATTGTAAGAGCAAGAATTGCCATATCTCAAAATTCTCAAATGGCAAATTATACAAAAAATATCATCTTTGAGGGCATTATGGAAGATTGACTATGTCAAATAAGCTCCCTCGTTAATATCGTCAAAACAACATCAATTATACAACATTTACAGGTGGATACACATTTATGATCCAATGTATGTTGAAAAAGACATTAAAAAATTGGGAGAGAACTCATGCTAAATCTTAAAATCTCTTAAATTATCCTTTAATTAAAAAAAATCACCCACCAGATAAAGCTCACGCCATGCTTCCATCTCATCAGGGCGTTGACCTTTGAACTCTCTGTCACAATGCAGCTTCCATAGACAGTCAGAATCTTCCAGAAATTGCTGCAAACAGAAAATCCACATAGTTCAGATTTACAGTTTCTTCTTCTTCAGCGTTCGATGTAGACTTGTTATATTTGTAGTCCTGTCAGGGTGATGAACCGCACCGACAGGTGTAGGCTGTTCCATGGAGTTTGTTTCCTAGGGAACTTTCTCTTGGCCAGGTGCTTTCTTTTTCTCTTTTCTGGAGAGGGCATGACATGGGCTGTGGTTTGTGCTTCCAGTCCACAGGGGCAAAGGACTGACTTTTCAATGCCAATCTTTTTCATGTGGCTAACAAATGTTCGTGGCACGATAATAAGCGAAGGTGTCTTGTTGAGGAGATTTACAGTTTATCTCTTGTTGTTCAGACTTCAGTGATTGTGTTTTTTTCTCTCAAAATCTCTACAGGCCTTGCAAATCATTGGGTATGATAAAATGTAACCCATGTGGGGAAAGGACTTGTGGAGTGCGAAGTGCTATAACAATTATTTAACTAGGCTCCTATGTAAAACTCATACTACATGTACTGTGAAACTATCAATCTAAGGCTATATGCTACTAATTCCTGCACCACTCCCAAAACAAGAAAATTACAAACATAAACAGTTTTCCACATATTCACTGCATCTTAAATCACAGGTCATGGCAGAGTGTACACATGTACTAGTGTTTAAAATATCAAAATTGCAAGATTGATATTCTTTTCTTCAGCACTTATGTCTCAAATATGTACATCTATTGATAATTTACAAACCCTGATTCAGCTATTGTTAATGTCAGCAGAGTTGCCATCTAAATATGTGACATTGTATCTAGCTAAAAGCTGCCTGTCAAAGCAATGATGTTGTGACAGTCAATCAGAAACTGCCTTACAAAGAAATGATGTTGTGATAGCCAATCAGAAACTGCCTTACAAAGCAATGATGTTGTGACAGCCAATCAGAAACGGCCTTACTAAGCAATGATGTTGTGACAGCCAATCAGATACTGTCTAACATAGCAATGATATTGTGACAGTCAATCAGAAACTGTCTAACAAAGCAAGTGTCGCAGAAAATTATTTACTTACTGGATTGTAGTCTTCCAAGTCGTACAGCTGCTTGGGTGTACATTTTTCCAGCACTGGTTTCAATATTGAGAACGGTACCCCTCCAACATAGTCTAAATCTGTGGGAACCAAATATAACAAAATTCAAGTAAATATGCATTTGAACACGTTTTACCGGACTATACTGCACACTTTGTTATGACAAACCACTTTCCTTGCTAAAACTCTTACGTTATCATGTCAGAAGAGTAAGGTTTCTAACTTAATTAAACATTTCTATGTCCAAGAGAAGGAGGTTTAACAGAGAGTTTATGGTACTTATATACCTCATTGACTGGGAGGTGTGCGATATATGTACCTGAAATTTTGATTTAATGATACTTAAATTCAATATTGTTTAGGATGGGACATTGATTATGGTGGTGACCTCTTCCTTGATAGCCTAGCGGTAGAGTGCTGGCATCCAGTGCGGGAGGTCCCGGGTTCAATCTCTAGTCAAGGACCGTGTCATACCAAGGACATCATAAAAATGGAACCAGAAGTTCCCTTGTTTAGCACTCAACATTCCAAAGGAAACATTCTGGCTCTTTCTCAAGAATGAGGATAGGACAAGAAAAATAAATGGATTAAATCCTGGATGGAAATCCTTCAAAGTCGGAGGTCATTGGCCGTTGTGGCGGGGATAAACAACAAATGTCCTCGCAGAACCGACAAAAGTAAAACGTAAATGTTTAACAAATATTATGGTGGTCGGGCATTGAATAGGTATGTTATTGTACTTATATTCCGACGTTGTCTGGAAGATGTGTTTGTTTAGAGAAGGTTAATCTAAGTACGGGAGAGGGGAGGAGGTTAAATAGGTGTTTTATGGTACTTACATTCAACATTATCCTGGAGTACTTTCATACACAGGTCAAACAATGAGCTCATCTCTGAAAATAGGAACCAACAAGTCATATCATATGGATTTTAAAGTTACTTACATAATATTTTGGAATAGACTACATTTTACATGACACTCGTATTTCATGACATGTACATTTATTCAGGGTTATATTTCAGAGGTTGCTATAAAAAAAGGTCATTTTCACCCAATTGCGATACAAAAATTTCAATCCAGATTATAAAATAACAACGATACACTGGCGCAAAAGGGTAAAATATTCTTTAAGATGGAAAACATTGTACAAAGATGAGTTTAAATAGCACACTGTTTAAAATGATGATCCACAAACAGAGCTACAGTTAAACTTTACTCTTGCCCCTAAATCACAAATGCTATACTCCCCCCACACATGCTACATATACTTCTAAAATGTTCAAATCCATGCTCAAAACGTGGCTAGAACTCTGATAAAAAAAATTGTGCTTGACAAACTCTAGAGGTAAATATTATAGCCAAGAAGCCAGTACCTGGAACAGTGGTGTGCTTTTTGCCAGAATAGACAGCTGTCCGTGTATTACGCTGCGTAGGATATTCACCAAGGTCCTCTATCTCAACTGAAATATACATAATCAAACAGGTTGACATCAAACTGCCATACTGGAAATGTTATCATTACACCAATCAAATTATTGTAAGAATGAGTGATTCATTTAACCGAAGGTGTTTGTCAGACAGAAGGACACAGTTTGCAGGTGTTTGTCAGACAGAGGGACACAGTTTGCAGGTGTTTGTCAGACAGAAGGACACAGTTTTCAGGTGTTTGTAAGACAGAAGGACACAGTTTTCAGGTGTTTGTCAGACAGAAGGACACAGTTTTCAGGTGTTTATCAGACTGAACAGCGTTCGACACTAACTATTGTCCGGGAGTCCAAGACCCCTAAATATTGTGTCGGACTTCCGAATAACACGGCCAGGCAGTCCGTCGGACTCCTTAATTTTTAGAGCAAAATCCGAAATCGTCAAACATCGATTTGCTTTTTGTCCGCATGTATAGCCTTGACGTTAAGTTCACATTTTATCCAAATTTCGTAGACTGTTTTAAACCACGACAGACGCTTATTAAATACCGCAGATGCAGAATAATGATCGAAAGACTGTCTTTGACACGTCGTCTTTTCGTTTTGAAACTTTCATCCGTGATCTTTTCGCTTTGTTTACAAGCTTAAAACAATGTATTCATCTAAAACATTCTTTACTACGTATCTCGCTCATATCTAGTAAGTTATGTCATCACAAATAAAACATTAAATCTTTCTTTACTTTGTAAACGGCGATCATCATATTTTCCCGCGATCGTCATATTTTCCTGCAAAAATCGAACGTGGTCGGGAAGATTGAGATTTATACTGCGATCGTTTCTCAAACTTGAAAGTTTTAGATATAACAAGTACAACGGAGACTTCGCTATTCACTATTTAAAGAAACATTTCAGAACTTGGTACATTTTGTGTATTATTACTGAATTTAAGTTCATTAAGAAGTTTCTTCATGCTGCATGTGAAAATTACTACGGCAAGAAATAGCTTAAGTTAAAGCTAAAGGTGTATATAGTCAATCAGAAGAGGATGTATGTATAAAACACGATGGTCATTATCTTAAGTTTTGCATACTACTCTCCATTGTGTTAAAACGATTCAGAAAGTCTGTTTCAGACTTTTACAAGTAGGTCTACCGCGGGGACGTAGTGATAAAACTATTTCATCGTCAAAAACGATTGGTTAGCTTTCAGAACCAACAGTTTCAGTAGTTCTTAACCAACGTTTAACTACGAACCACAAAAGCATTCTTGATCGAAGAATGAAGCGTTTTTGACACGGCGATTTTATGAATGGCGACATCCCCAAAACAGGTGACAAATCGGATTATAGTCGTTTAACAAGTTTTAAACATATTTTAAAACTGATTTAAAGTATTTAGATGCACACTTGAACACCTAAATCGTGTGACCCGTGGAACACAACATATAAACAGGTATAACTGCATATGAAACGATTTCTTAAAGGATACAAGCCTTAACTTCTCCAAAAAAGGTTTTAAAAAATGTTTTAAATTTCATTCGGACTCCTTGATTTGAAAAGTAAGTGTCAAACGCTGCTGAAGGACACAGTTTTCAGGTGTTTGTCAGACAGAAGGACACAGTTTTCAGGTGTTTTTCAGACTGAAGGACACAGTTATTAGGTGTTTTTCAGACAGAAGGACACAGTTTTCAGGTGTTTTTCAGACTGAAGTACACAGTTATCAGGTGTTTATCAGACAGAAGGACACATTTTTCAGGTGTTTTTCAGACAGAAGGACACAGTTTTCAGGTGTTTATTAGACTGAAGGCCACAGTATCAGGTGTTTTTCAGACTGAAGGACACAGTTATCAGGTGTTTTCCAGACAGAAGGACCCAGTTATCAGGTGTTTATCAGACAGAAGGACACAGTTTTCAGGTGTTTTTCAGGTGTTTTTCAGACTGAAGGACACAGTTATCAGGTGTTTATCAGACAGAAGGACACAGTTTCCAGGTGTTTTTCAGGTGTTTTTCAGGTTGTGTGAGTTCAATTTTTTTATTAAAGGCCCACTATTCCTCTCTACTTTTACTGGATGAAAAATTGCTACTTGTGTTAACATTTTAGAGTCTATTGATTGGATAAGGGGTTTATTTTGAAACAGTATCTGGGCAATATAAAACAGAACCTCCTCTGGTTAACTTTAAGCAAAAGTACAGTTTAAACAACCAACAGTACAAATACAGGCCTCTAAATAGAAAACATCAATATCTAAGAACCTTTTCATACACCTCAAGTATGGTCTAGCGAATGTAAAATGTTTCAGCAATATACATGTGAGATGGTTACCGTATTTAATAAAAACATAGTGACAATCTTAATTAACAACCTCAAATATTAACTAGGGTATAAATGAGGATACTTACAGTCATGTCTGTTGGTCATTTCCTTGTATCTATATGGTCTATAGCTAGCTTGTGTTGATGGTAACAGACTGGCCAGATCCTCGCTCATCTAAACATGTACAAGATTGACATTGAATAGAAACTTGCAATATATATACTTCAAAAAAATGCAAACACCTTTCAAAAAAATACAAATGTCAATCACCAAAATACAAACCATTTCACGTTTATCAGTTAAACCTTACTGTTTATCATTCAGTTTATGTTTATCAATTGAGTGCTTATGTTTATCAAGATAGTACACTTGTTTATCAACATCACTCTCGAGCCTTCATCTTTTTTTTATCACTTTAAAGTTATTTCTTTATGTTTATCATTCAATTTAAGTTTATCACTTGAGTGCTTATGTTTATCAAGAGACTACACTGGTTTATCAATACGAGAATGACACATGCACATTAGTATAGCACTCTAGAGCCTTTAACTTTCTTTTCTTGTCAAAAATAAAACTTGTGCCGGTACTTCTAAATTGTGATATACATGTATGGTAATAAATGTGAAGCCAAAGTGTGGTACCGTAGCGCAGACATTCTCGAAGGCATTTAATTTTGCTGGTTCCACAAACAAAACATAATTATCATGGTTGTTTCTTAAAACTAGTCTTTCAGGTTAATTTGAGTCAAGGTTTTTGAAATTATTATAACCTGTACGGCTGTAATTATAAAGTTAAATTGGAAAGCAGTGAATACAGCATCACAGGTATTATAAACTCTCTTTTACCCCACACCACAACAATATAGAGTTAAAAATGAATGCTAACCGGACGTTTATGAGATGGGCTGTCAGCATGTTCATCTGCTTTTCGTTTGCTTCCTTCCACCTTTCCGCCAAGACCTCCTGTGTTGGACTCCCATTTTTTCTTCACTTTAAACTTTGCCCTTATATTATCATATTTATCGTTGACCATGGACTCCTTGTCTTTCTTTTCACCATCTTTCTCTCTCCTATCTTTCTCTTTTCGGTGTCTATCTTTGTCCTTTTTATGTTTCTCTTTTCCATCCCTTTCTTTTTCTTTCCTCTCTTTATCTTTCTCTTTCCCACCTCCAACTCTTTCCTTCCTTCCTTTCTCTTTTCGGTCTCTTTCCTTATCCTTTCTTTCATGATCTTTCTTCACATGTTCCTTTTTCTCTCTATCCTTCTCATTTCTTTCCAAGTGTTTATTCATCTTTTCTTTCTTCTCTCTCTCCTCCCCTTTTCTTTCATGATCTTTTCTCTCTCTTTTCTGTCGTTCTAGATCTTTATAAGCCTTTTCTTTCATAGCTCTATCTTTTTCTTTCTTTTCTTTCACCTCTTTTCTCTCCTTTTCTTTTTGTTCACTAGCTCTCCTCTCTTTCTCCTGTCTTTCAAAATCTTTTAAAACCTTTTCTTCTATCTCTTTTTCTTTCTCCTCTTTTCTCTCTTTCGCTTTTCTTTCATGATCTTTCCTCTCTTTTTCCTGTCTTTCTAAATCTTTCAATGCCTTGTCTTTTATCTCTTTTTCTTTCCTTTCATTCTCTTTGTTCATCCTCTCAATTCTCTCTCGTTCTTTCTCTTTCCTGTCAAACTCTTTCTTAACCTTTGCTCTCTCCAACTCTTGTTTTTCCCTTTTTCTATCCATCTCTTGTTGTTTAAGTTTTGATGTGACAGTTTCTGAAACCACAGCATCGGAATTATCAAAACACAGCATGTCTTGAAAATCAACAAATTCCGTCTTAATTTTCTTCCTGGCTGCCTTAGTAGAAGGTGAGGGATCTCTATCTCTTTTATGCTTTTTGGATTTATGCTTATTATGTTTATCATAGTTTTCGCTTTCAAATTTTTCACTAATTTTATCTGTCTTATTGTCCGTTATAGAATTAAAAGCCTTAGAACTAGTAGGAACTTCTTTAGATATCTTTTCTTCATTCATATCAGGTTTATCACTTTTTCGTTTATCTCGCCCACTTCTGTCCTTTTCACTATCTTTACCCACACTGCAGTCTCTTTCCAACTTTTTTTTATCTTTGTCCTTATTTTGAGACCTTTCTCTTGATTTTTCTTCCTTTTTGCGTTCATGGTTAATAGATTGGTCCTTTGCTGATAAACCTTTCCTGTCTTTAACATCACTCTGAGAGTCATGATCATGATTTTCTGATCTTTGTTTATCACTGTGTTTATCAGATGACCTTGATAATTTACTAGACTTATCTATACTATCTGAATGGTTGCTTTCTAATTTGCTATGACTAGTTCTCTCGACTGACTTTTCATGTCTACTACTTTTAGTTTCAAGTTTGTCTTTCACCTTTTCACGTTTATCACTTACTTCTTTAAGTTTGTCATATGTTCTTTGTTTACCACTTGAGTGCTTATGTTTATCTAGAGAATACCCTGGTTTATCACTACTGTGATCATGTTTATCACTTCTTTGTTTGGGTTTATCAATGGAATGTGTTTGTTTATCACTTTTAGGCTCGTGTTCCTCACTTGAGCTTTTTATCCGCCGTTTATCATGTTTATCCTCACTCGACCGTTTGTGATGTAAATCTGGATCGTTAGATTTAGAGGAGTTATGATGTTTATCTTCCTTTCTACTCTTTCCAGATTCACCAGTGTTTGAATGGCGATCAGAGCGATCTCGCCTTTGGTCCGACTTTTCTCTATCTTCCATGTTATACTTCACAGCCTCAGGTTCTTGTGCCAAGTTATTTATATAGCCAGGTTCACTTTCATATGCTTTACGTTTATCTTTTGAAGATTTTTCTTTACTAGAATGTTTATGCTTTATGTCATTGTCTCTAGAGTGGCTAACATTGCATTCTTTTCTGCCATCTCTGTCACCTAAACTATCTTTCTGCCTTTGAGATTCAACCTTGACATTTTTGGACCTTTCCATCATGGGTTCAGCATCAGCATCTGAATCTGAATCAGACAAACTCAGAAATTTGTTCTTCCGACTGTCTTGTTCTATAAGATGCTTTAAATGCCTACGATCGCTCTTTCTATCTTCCTTACTATGTTCGTGATCTTTGCTTCTACTTCTATCTTCATGTTTACTCTTTGAGTCTTTTTTGGACTTTTCTTTTCGAGAGTCACTTTCTTTATGCTTGTCCTTATATGAGCTTTTTTCACTGTCTTTGGTCCTTGAGTGTTTATCTTTACTGGATCTTTCTGAAGACCCCCTGTGAGATTTCGAAGCAGATTCCTTGACTTTGCTGCTTTTTTCTGAAAATTTTCTGTTTTTCTTGGAATGGTTGCTATGGGAACTATGTTTCTTGGGTTTAACCTCGTCATCAGAATCATCGGAAGAAGATGAGCCTGTTGAGCTGTTAGAGACAGACTGGAACATTTTCAATGACACTTCACTCTCCTCACTTACTGACCTACGCTTTTCTTTACTTCTCGACCTTTCTCTACTTCTCGACCTTTCTCTACTTCTCGACCTTGACATAGCACTACTAGCTGACCTTGACCTAGAACTACTTGATGACCTTGACCCCTCACTACTTGATGACCTTTTGATGCTTGGTGATCTTGACACAGATGAGGAAGAAGACACAGAACGATCTCTATGGTGTGAGGTATTATTAGCAAGAAGATGTTTATCGTCTTGTCTTGAAGATAAACCACTTTTAGACTTTTGTTTTTCTTCTAGTTCATGTTTAAAATAGCTCTTATCACGTTGTTTATCTTTGCTCATATCATTTTGATGGTAATCAACTTTATGTGAAGGTCTGTTCACAGTTTCAATGGTATTATTTGGTTCTTTACTTTTTGAATCACGTTTATCCCTGTGTTCCGCTCTGGATTTATGATCTCTGTCATGTTTATCATCTGACTGTCTGAACTTTGTTTCTAAATTATATTTATCACTCTTCTCTTTTACCCTTGCTTGATCATCTTTATGTTTATGAGATTTGTGATTATCCTGATTATCTTGAACTGCATGTTTATCGGTATTTACAAATCTGTGTTTATCACTAGCTTTAGTTCCCTCCTGAGACCGATGTTTATGTTTATCATATTTATTATTGGTGCTTCGATTGTTTTCATCAATATGTTTGTGTTTATCACTTTTTCTTTGATCGTGTTTATCTCTATTATCATTTCTGTCACTAGTTTTGTATTTTTCTGACTTTTTCCAATCCAAACTAATGTGTTTATCCCTGCTAGATTCCTCCTTCAAGTTGAAACTATCCTGTGAACTGAACGACTCCCTGCGGACATTTGGTCTTGAATTATTAACATCTTCACTTTCATCAGAACTAGATAATCTGGTGTGACTATTCTTTCTGTGCCCATGTTTATCAAACCTCTCTGTATGTCTATCCTTGTCACTTTCAGAAAGTTTATGTTCCCTGTGTTTATCACTAGAGGATGTCTTGTACTTATCTTTCTTCTCCTTTTTGATATCTCTATGGTTGATTTCAGAATGTTTATCCCTACGTTTATCATTCACATCTTTATTATCATAGCTATCATCCTCAGACTTATGCTGTTCAATTTCATACTTATTATCCCTATTGGCATGTTTATCTCTACAATGTGCTTGCCTATCCTCAGATTTATGTTTATCATGTCTGCCATAATCATGTTTATCACTTATAAAATCTCTGTCTTTATGTTTATCCCTGTATTTATCAATATGCTTTTCTTCACCATGTCTAATGTTATCTTTACAATTCTCTTCTCTATCTCTGTGGTTCGCATGTTTATCTCTTAGTTTATCCGACCTGTGTTTATCCCTTTCATGTTTATCACTTTGACTGTGCCTAGAGTTGCTAGTTTTCTGGTAAGGTTCACGTTCTGTAGTATGCCTGGAGTACGCTTCATTATCGTGGTCTACATAGTTTATGTTATGACTTGTTGAAACGGGATGTTTATCATAAGTGTCGGAATCTTCGGAGTCACTTAACCTGGAAACTTTGTCAATATCCTGATCACTGTCATGTTGATCGACCACGTCATTGTGCTGGTCATACATGTGTGACTGATCTGCACCCTCATCACTATCACTGTCTACATTCTGTTCGTGATAGGGAGAATGTGTGGGAGAAGGCTCATTGCTTTTACTGGAATAGTACGATTCATTATCTGATTTTTCATTGTCAAAGTGTTCTTTCTTCTTCTCAACATGGTATGATTTAATATGATTGTCTGCTTCAATTTCGTTGGCTGAATACTCAGACTCACTCTGGTTCCCTTGATTCTCATTGACCGAGTGTTCGGCCTCACTTTGGTTAGCTTCATGTTCGTTGGCTGATAGCTCAGCCTCACTTTGAGATTCTTCATTATGATTGGGTGTTTCTTCATCATCCTGTAGTCTTTCTGCTTCTGCTGAGACCATCTCCTTCCACTTGTGTACAATTTGTCTAGCCCGTTCTGACACGGCTCCATCTCGCTTCCTTATAGTGTTCACAATCTTTCCAATACCAGTACTCTATAATAGGAAACAACAGCACTTTAAATATGAAATCAGGTAATGCTAGACACAAAGATATTGTACGATAATATTGACCAGATACTCTCAAATAAATTACATGGACCAATGCATTACAAAAAAGGTGTTACATGTATATAATGAGCACGTGCTCTATACCCTGTTGTACTAACATGACAGTCTAATCCACCTATTTCAAAAGTAAACAATCCGTGTAATAAACTCAACAGTGTCTTGTCAATGTTTGTATACAATACCAAGTTAGAAAGTCAGAAAGGATAGCAGAAGACATTAGGGAATTACCTGAATGAACACTGCTACAACAGACACCTGTAACTTTGTTTACTGAGCAGCCAAAATTCTGTATTTAAAGCTTCACTCTCACTCACAGACAATGCAGATTACTTTGATAAAAAACATGCATTCTATGAAGTTATCAGTAAAAACATATACAAAATAATGATCCAGATTTCATTTGTGTGAAGGAGAAAACTTTTGGCATGTTTTTGGTCAACTGTTAATAAAAAAGGTTTGCACATTTATTACAGCTGCTTCAGAAGGTTACTTTTAGATACACAATCCACTGAAACTTGCCATGGACAAAACGAGGTATGTATTGTGTAGTAAGTAACGAGAATTTGCCTGGGATATAATGCATTATGAATTGATTTTAAGATTGTTAAAGATGATTGAGCCCCATCATGAGTATGGTTATTTAAAAGTCCTAATCCATGGTTTTATTGTTTAAAAAATAAATATAAAATCCAAGTTGACACAGCACTTCAATTAAAGGTGGACTTTTGTTTTATGTAAAAAATTACAAGTTCATCCGTACTTCATAGCCACACAATACTTATAAAAATAATACTCTCATGGAATATATAGACATCTGTACTCCATCCTATAGCCTTTTAATCGTATACCAAAATGGTCAAAAATTATATTTAATGGGTCAGTCATAAAATATTCATAGAACTTGCAGGCAATTTTGAAGTAGGAAAACCAATGTTGTGTTAAAAATAGTTATCTGACCTGTAAGATTTCTATGGTAATATTTAGCTGTGACAACTTCTTTAACACATAGAGGAGCTGAAAAAAAAGAAACACTATTAAAACATTAAGGCTTAACAGATTTTGCTTTTGTATAAAGATACACATGTTTCATACCACAAGAATAAAATACATGTAAAGCGGAATGCAGCAAAAATATGTTCAGTTGGTCTTTTACTAATTAATAGTCTTTATAAATATACACTGTAGTTGTATAAATAAAAATATGTAATAATTTATATATATATATATGTGTGTGTAATGAAGAATGACTGAGAATATATTTCATAATTAACCCATAAAAGTTAAAACATTTGAGTTCTATGTACCAGTATCTATAAATACTCTATTGGCACTGGATGTAAACTGGCAATAAGGGGTTGCTTTTCTTAATTAAATCAAAGCTATTCTCATAAAATATCTTTAATCTTTAATTTCTCAAACAAGTTTGTCATTAAAGCATACAAGCATAGTAACATAATTGCAAGTATTCAATCTGAAAAGATTGTATCAATGTCATTGAGTAGGGTATGTCATTAATATCATTTCTGTTTTATTCTTAGCTCTGTTACAGTATTAAATGTACCTTAACTCCTAATGAGTAGGTTTTTCAGATGATATTTTGCAAAATCTCACAGTCTGTTTGTTTTTTAAACTCGAAGACGTTTTCAGGACTCTCCAAGGTTTCAGGAAGTTGGGAGCAGTTTATAAGGGCATTGTAACAGTTAGGGCCTTGCTAGAACTGGTTCTTGCATCAAGCTATGTACTTGCAGATTTGGAGCATTGTGAGGCCAGCAAGAGCTTGCCAGTGCTAGCATTACTATCGTGGGGGAGTTTCAAGCTCACATCGAATATATGGACACGGGACAGGGAAATTTCCACATCGGCATTTGGCGATTCTTAATATAAATCAGGCATAAGTGGATAGATGACTGTATGAGTGATTTCATTATATAGCTGATTAGATTGCATTATTTTAACCGTAGTCGATTATAACTTGTTAGAAAGCAGCATGGCTCATTACACTGCTTAGTAAGAGCATGTTGCAAGTACTTTGAGCATTTATTGTAATGTAGTGCCATGTGTAAGCAGCCTTGCAGATCCAGGGAATATACACTGTAGAACTATACTTCCATTCTTTCTTAATTTTTAAGCTGAAAATCTGTGCATTTGACCCATTAACAAACTTTGTAGGTACTTTATTTACACATTTCTACTTCTACCACTAAGTGACCACCATCATTTGGTTGACTATCCTGTCACTGTCATTTGGTTGACTATCCTGTCACTGTCATTTGGTTGACTATCCT
>ENA-OREC01000659-OREC01000659.1-marine-metagenome-genome-assembly--contig:-NODE-659-length-14629-cov-14.880635_pt1 | contig 14629 bp, 4 predicted proteins | sample MGYA00248626_ERZ508543 | MGnify/ENA primary metagenome ERZ508543 (study PRJEB26211, sample SAMN05518279) | marine metagenome | isolation source: Puget Sound, Washington, USA | host: Bankia setacea... | reverse complement strand
CATCATGTTACTACATTGTTTATCCCATCATTTAACTACATTGTTTTGCCCATCATTTTTCTACATTGTTTTGCCCATCATTTTTCTACATTGTTTTGCCCATCATGTTACTACATTGTTTATCCCATCATTTAACTACATTGTTTTGCCCATCATTTTTCTACATTGTTTTGCCCATCATTTTTCTACATTGTTTAACGCATCATTTTACTACATTGTTTTACCCATCATTTTTCTACATTGTTTTTACACATTGTTTTACCGCATTTTGTTTTTTCCAGGTAGAAGATATAAAGCCAGTCTGTCGCCTGCCATGTTTAGAGATTGTCATGTTGCTAGGTAACCCTGTAACCATAACACTGGACTATAGAACTAAAACTTTGGCTCTATTTGGTGACAGAGTTAGTGAGGTAAGTTAAGTACTGGAGTATTTGCTTTATATTAATTGTAGGTTTGATAACCTTACTTTGCATGTCGGAGAAAACAATTGTTATCTGAAGTTTTAGAGTGTTTTAGTGCAGCTTTAATTATGTTTATGTGTATTATACAAAGTTACCTTATTCCTCCTCCAATTATTACTGCAATAATAAAATAAAGACTAGTTTTAAACGGAGATTTAGCTGTATATTTACACACACAATAATGAAAAAAATGAAAAAAAGACTTTATTTTATAGAAAAATTGCTGTAGTGTTTTATTTGAGTTGCTGTGTGTTTCATTCTTTCCTTGCTGTCAAGGTAAGCCTGGACAAGTCTAAAGCCAACCAGAAAGAGCTGGACACTGTGGCAGTACTTCAGGCCATACAGAAATCCAAAGATAAAGCCAAAGAAGTAGGAATTAAAAAGGTGAGAAAAGTGTCTACCTATAGACAAGCAGTTGAGTTAATGATTACCTTATCAAATGTTAGTATTCAAATGTTAGTATTCAAATGTTTTCTATTTGTTCTTTGGTTTAAGATGATATTTTGTTTGATTTACAAATATAGAAAACAGTAGAATAAGAATATAGAAAGCAATAATGAATGCTGTACTATTTTGTTAGGAGAAGGAACTTCAACCTCTTGTTAGCTATTTTGTTTTTGTTTCAACAGTCACTGGTTCAACTGACTATAATCATTCTCAATATATAATGTGATGTGGTCATTTTTTAAGTTGAAGATAATCAAGGCTATTCATATAGAAAGCACTGAACATTCTCCAGATTTCACCAGCAAGTGATATATTTATACGATGTACAGAACAAAGTTTTCAATTAGAACAAAACAGTGGAAAGAATAGTGTCTTGTTACAGTAAAAAGTCTGCATGTTGTGATTTAGGCCTTATATTGTATTGTCTAGTGCTGTGGATGTCACTGCTTTACTGATTACCAAGTTGACAATGATGGCTGTGGTAGAGTTAAAGAATGAACAGCAAACGCAAAACCCAAAAAATAAATATTTTGAATGGCTTGTTTCACTCCATACATGCATGAAAATCAAGCTTCTTCCAGTTGCATATTAATTTGAAAACAAACCTTTAGAAAACTACCATCCATTCTTGACTAGATTTGCAGATAGTTTCTGAAATGTTTCATTTGTTTCCAATTTATCAAAACCAAGGTGTCATATAAGCCACTTTACTGTTTTTTGCAGAGATGTTATTAGTTGTGATATTAGCATTCATTTGATGTGACCTTCTTTATTTGATGTTAAAGTTCATCATTTCACCACTATTGACTCTCCAGGGCAACAGTAGTGCCTCTCTCTCCGATATGTCACAGTCCCCTGGTGGAAGCCTGAACCGTTACTATGGTGATAACCAAACCTCAGGTAATCAAGTATGTATCTCTCCCTGGCACATTTATCTAACCTCTGACCTCACAGTGGCACAATTCCTTGACCTTTTTGACATAGAACTGATGTATTAGACTTGTTTGAAAATTGCCAGTATTTGTTTAAACTCTAGTTACTCAATTTATGTTGTTGTTGTTGTTATATATCTCTCTAATATGAAATTAAACATGGACTACACAGTGTTCAAACTTTATATACACACCAGGCTGAAACTTTATGTCAACATTTTCTCTTTGACATTTTTCAGTTTTACACCTGTGAAATGAAGTGTATTGGAATCATATCTAACAATCTATGTGTTTGAGTAATTTCTTTTGGCAGTTATTTGTGTTGCTTTAAAATAGCATTGCCGGTAGTGATTATATATCTAGTGATTGCTATACTAAACTGCTGTCAACTTGATCCTTAATAATGTGGGTTTGTATTTGTATAAAGACACTATGGCTGATACGTTTGCCCTCTCACCATTATAAAAAGTTTTAGTATTTTTGGTAAGTCGATGAACTGAAAAGTGTATTTCACTTAAAGAATAAGTAAAACCAAAATAGAAATGTCAAACTAGTTAAAACACTGGAAACCATATCTCTATATGTACAGAAAAGATACAGCCAATATATTTATAGAGCATGATTTGTTGTGTGCAATAATGGACGTATTACCATATCCCTGATCATTTAATTAAATAACAATTTGTACCCTGGAAATAAAACAAATACAAAACTTCCTGGTGTAACTCAGTGATTATATGATTATACTAGTAACCAATAGTTTACATCAACTTTCAAGTTTATTCAGTGTATAACTTGTACATATATGGGGCATCGTCTTATAGAAAACTTGTCTCAACATTATCATATTTACTTTCTTGCTCATTTTTCTTATAACATATGGTATAGACAAAGCCATGTGGTCAGCAAGTCAGACAAATAAGTGTTCAGTTTTTATAGTGTCTCTTAGTGTCAGACATATTTTTCTCTTGTGTACCTACTGACAGCAATTTTGTCAAACTTCATTTCTAATCTGATTACTATGTGATACATGTAGACACAATTGAATTTCAGTTTTCAAAAGTCAAGAGTTATAGCATAAAATCATGTTTTATCATAACTGTTGTAAACCTTACTATCTTAATGTATCAATATTCCCAGTAGCTGATGTGTTAAAGCTAGATACTTTTCCAATACTATTACTACTACATGTATAGTTACGCCCGGCAGTAGATCAAATGCCTTGAATTTCTCTGATAGTTCACTTCACTAGAATTTATAAAACCCTGCACCCTACTGTTTTCAGGTAAGAGAGCCAACGCCTCTACTTCAGAAATATAAACTATTCATTCGTCAGTCTAATACAGGTAACCTCCCCTATATGTTGTATAGTATAGATGGAAAACAAACACAAATACATCTGCTTTATCACCAGTACAATGTCTATGCAAGCTTGTATTCCTTAAAGAACTACATTTTCACAGATCTTGCCAAGTAGTATTGATAGATATGTAGTTGTACACACATTGTAATAGAATGAGAAGAGAGCTCTGTAAGAAAATAGCATTATGCCAGTATTTAGTGGACTATTTGTATATGTATACAACTTCTAGTGAGCTTGTTACTAGATGTACTCAATTAGATGTAGTTATCATTTATATCAAATAGAATGAGGACTAGATACCATCATATAACAGTGTATAGGTAAACAGCGAGCATTGAGTCGCAAAGTTACATGTAATTTAAGATTCTACCTTCAAATAGAATGGACAAGTGTTCAACCCAGTTAAAGCACTGAATTATAATGTAGAGACTACCATTGTCTACACAGAGGAGTTCCCTATAACAATGCCTATGTAGGAACTACCATTGTCTACACAGAGGAGTTCCCTATAACAATGCCTATGTGTGGAACAGGCTAAATGCTCGTTGTTTACCTATATTGACTCACCTATTTACAATCATCTGTTTTTAAATTGATATTGTATATTCTTGTATTGTATTGTTCTAAAAAGCGTATATGTGTATTTAGTTATGTTTTCTTTTCAATGTACACATGTAATAGCAAACCATTGTAGAGGTGTGTTGTGAAATAAAGCACTCTGTTTGATGAGTACTAACTGAATGAATTGCACTTAACAGTATGCATGTGCTAACAAAGTTTGTTTTTCATTAAATGGATAATACTTCATCTTCACCTGATTACTTCATCTTCACCTGATTACTTCATCTTCACCTGATAGAGATTTAACATGTTGGCCTGTATTGATGACTTTATCCTACAGTAAGGGTTCCATCTTGTAAATGTTATTTATGAACTGTTTCTCTTGTCCAAAAACTAAGAGCTAGGAAGTGTTCACCAAATTCTTCCCTTAAATATGAAAAAGAAAGCTGTACAAATAAGACAGATTAGGTTAAATACAGCTTTATTACCGACTTTATGGCATAACAGTCAACATCAGATTCATCTGTGTCAAAGTAAAAATATGTTTTATCCAAACATGTTTTTGTATAAGTGCTTTAATAGTTGAAGTAACACAACATTGGTAATCAAAAGAGGGAACCCTTGCTTTGTGCTTGTACTTTGTGTAACTGCATGCATCGTTAGGTACATCAAACAGGTGTGTGATAGTGGCAAAACTAGTCTGAAATGCCAAATGTGTGTGCCAATTTTGTGTTCTTGTTTGACCTGTCATACAATCTTTTGCTATAGCTTTAGAGAAGGGTGGTAGACATTTAGTAGATAATTAATCAATGACCTGCGTTCACCTGGTATTGCTTTTGTTACCTGTAATTAACTGGTTCATTAACACCTGAAATTTTAAAACAATACCAAATTTGTATTCTTATCTGTCAACTGAACAGTATGGGTGACTCTTGCATGCATTATATAAGATGTACCTGTATTCTCAAGCTACAGTATATGCAGTGTTAGACACAATGTTACAGTTATTCAATATTGTAATTCCAAATTTAAAGCTAATTTATTACTAATGGTTTAAAGATAACAAACAATTGAAAGTAAGATACATACTAGTGTAAGGACTTTTCAGCTTAATCAGTAACCATGCTATGTTTTGCATCCATTTACTATTGTTGTAGCTTTGTACTGTCTACGTTTATGTTGGGTTTTTTCTGTACTGTAAGCTTACCTATTTACATGTATCATTCATTTAATCTTGTAATCCATTATATCTTATATAGTTTGGCTTTCTTACTTTCATATTGGTGGATATTGGTCGCATTTTGTTTCTAAATGTTTTGCTTTGTTTGTTTCCTAATATTTGCTTTGATAAGTTTTAAAACACAAAAAGTTATTGTATTAAATTGTGTTCCCTGGTTCAACCATTGATAGAGGCCATTGCATGTGCGGGGAGTATTGATACCTCAAAAGTATGACCACTTTCAGGACACACCTAAACTGTTGCTATCTGTTGGGCCCTTTATTTGTTGTGAAATAGTCTTGTCTGCAAATTATGGCTCCCTTGTGAGTTACGAGTGTTAATTGTTGAAATTGTTTGGCTGTAAGTTTAGGCTTTATTCTCAAATGTGTTGAGTTCCCTTCTTGGGAATAACTGCGCACAAACAAACTTACAGTTTACATATAGTTTAATAATTTACGGTAGGAATCATATTTTTTTTAAACATTGAGGATTGAATGAACAACTGTCACAAGTATGTATGAAATGATACAACTGTTACCTCCCTTTTCTGTTCAATGATAGATGGTCTTACTTTTGAGGATTGTAAAAATGAATTTGTATGCTGTACGTTCCTCAGATAATGTACCACTCAGATACCTACTTGTATACACATTAGTTTCTTGTGTATTTCAGCTCTAGAGTCCATGTCCACCCCATATCCATCATCTAGTACAGACACCTCATCACAGTCTACAACCAGACATAGCTCTGCTACGGTGCGTTCCCTTGTTTGTCTTTCTATTTCACACCCTTCATAAGAAATATTTCATTTGATTGTCAGTAGATTGACTACAGAAAATTAAAGTGAATGCAAAGGGCTCTATTTGCTTTCTTATTCAATAGCACTTAGAACCCTTTCGCATTCATCACTCACATTGTAAACCATAGCATTTGTGAAATAAAGCATCTTTTTTATTTGTACCATGTTCAAAACAACAGTTTATTATGTATACTGTCTGTAAGTCATACAAGAACAGAAGTTTGCAGGTCATTTCAATGCATAGTCACAACTTTTCATTTTAACCATAGTTTCCTAAATACGTCTATTAAGACAAGTGTGTTATCAAATATGTAAGATTACATAAATATTGTGTGAATGACTGAACAATAGCCTTCCTTCTCTCTGTTGATTGACCATTTCTTGTATAACAAGTATAGATTTGCCTTAATAAGAGCAAAATCTGCTTCCAATTTTAGACTGAATCACCCTCATCCTTTGGTTTCCTTGGCAACACAGAGCAGACTGAAAACAGGTATTAAGAGTTTGTTTAGCTCCAATATGCAATACCAACCATCAATGGCTTAAAATCACATTGCCAAATATCTGTTTCTTTTTCAGTTCAGTTGTATATGAAAACGTATTGCATTATTTTTTGTCTTCTTACAGTTTCCAGTTTCTGCACATGCACAATGGTTTCAAAATTAATCTCTCTTTTGAAATCTAAGTATAATGCATTGTCTACACTGTTTATATTATATTCAAGTGTATAAATGTGTATTTTGCATTATCTCAGAAGACTGAACTACATGTACGGTTGAAAGTTTAGTATGCATATATAACCTGTAACTATTTAAGAATTGAAATGTATATTATGCAATTAAGTAAATTCTAAATCAATGATCTTTTATTCATACATGATATATTAATGTTACAGTATTCAACTTACTCTTTGTTCCTTTGTTACAGCCCAGCACCTCTTCATTCATCATCCAGAAGCATTCCACTACCATCATCTACCAACTTTGTTAATATCTCATCCCTACCTGACCATACAAACTTACAGTTCAAGGCTATGATGCATGAGAGACTATTTGGCGTGGCAGACAGCTCTGCGCAGACAGACATTGAACTTATACGCTTTATTCTATGGTGTCCTGTGATACAATACAGCAACCCTGTTTGTACCACGCCCTGCTGTGTGGTACTGACAGGCAGACGGATTTTTATCCTGCAGCTGAAAAATGCTGAGTCACCTCTGGAGGAAGTACCTGCTTTGGAAACCTTCTATATTCTTCCTTTGTGCAATATACAACAGATAATGGTTGGCCCCTGTTTTAGTTTTATGAGAGTAGAGGAATCTTTTGTCGGGGCCTCAGGGACATTTGCTTTTGCGGCCGCAGACTCGGATACTGGAAAAGGGTTTCATGATGAACTTAAGACGTGTTGTGACAATGGTTCAGATAGTGATAGTGCTGGTCTTGATATGGTAAACTGCCAGCAAGATTGTGACTTGTCCAAGCAAATATTTGAGATTGAGGAGAAGAATGGTGAATGTACGGGGAGAATAGCATTTGCTGCCCATGTACACAAACCTGATGAAACTCCCAGGATATACTTGCTAATGTCAGAGAACTATGTTTATGTTATCAAATCTTGTGTTCTGTTCTGGCCAAAGCCTACATTTGATTTACTGAAGATTGAGACAGAGAAGAACTTTGAGATAATAGAACAGTTCAGCGTTGAGGCAAAGATTGGTGAAATAAAGACATACAATGTAACTGAGTCCAAAGATGAGAGTTTTCCTCCTATGACACCAACATCAAACATACTGTACCAGGAATATGGGCTGGCCATGGTGTTCCACGAGGCTCTCGGTTTTCATAACTTTGATTACCAGTTTCTGTCAACGAAAGCTAGAGACACATTTCTAAGCAAGTTGTCAACACTGAAGGCTGAGCACGCCCATAGAATGTCTCCAACGTTGAGGGAGGAGCCAGAAGGTGGGAACGAATCAGAAGACAGCTCAGGGAATGATCAAGCCAATGAAACTAATGGTAACGTGAATAGGCACAGTGGTAGTTTTTGTAGTAAAACTGATGACTCTGATATTGAACAGCTGAGTGATCCAGAACTTAGTGAAACTGAAAACAAGGTTGTACCAGAGAATGGAACAGTTGGTTTAATCAATAGGAAGGTCAGAGCTCACACAGAAATCATCATTCCAAAGATTCTAGAACAAAGTTGTGAAGAAGGTGCCAGAGAGTTGCCTAGTTACACTCTACACTACCTCAGTCCAGAGTTGATCAGTCATCTGGAGAAATGTGTAAAAACTTACACACTCTTTAAACCAATGTCTCAGAAACTGCAGGCCCTTCAAGATATGTCTGGAGAACACTTGGCTAACTTCTTTCATACAAATATTGTTCCTGTTGGTGTTGAAGCAGAGGAACTCCATCATATCTTGTGGACAAACGTTATACCCTACACTTGCCCTACAGATGAAATAGTGACATGCATTATGCTTAGTAACAGAGCAACGTACCTTGTGTCAGATCGCCCTTTGTCAATCAAGCAGAAATCTGGGCGGCCATCTTGGATGACTCATGCTCGACATGTGTCGGATTCCGTTATTGGTTTACAGGCAAAAGCTGCTGATAAACATCACAGCTCAGGCATTTTACTGACAACAGAAAACAATGCAGAATTAGTCAGACCGTATTGTATTCTGGAATTCAAAGATATTCAACAGGTGAATGTGGGGCTGTTTGACCAATGTGTAAGACTAACTGGGAACAAGAGAGAGAATGTGTTTACACTTGTAACAAGAAACTCTGAGACAACAAGTGTGTTTATGAAGACTCTTTCCTCCATGTTATCATTATACATAGCCTCACCCATGCTAGACTTAAGCACAAGTGATCTGGAACAAGATTTTTATAAGGCCTTCAGCAAAAGAACAAAAACTACTATTGAAGGAATGGAATACATACATCCTAGCAAAGTGAAGTTCTGTTACCCGGGAGACGAGGCTATTTCAGACTTACTGTTCTTGATTAATGAGCACTTCAGATCAATGTCCCTTCGTGTTGGCAGAGAGAACATTCTACAGTATATAGTAGGGTACAAGACTCAGTTATTTACATATGATGTTGATGCTGTAGTTCTAGAACCAGTCAGCATTATATTGACCAATGAATGCTTGTGCTTTATGACAGAGGACCTAGTTAGTTACCCACTACCTGATTTTGTCCGAGGCTTGCCAAGTATGCCTAGGCACCGTGTGGTCGATGTGAAAAAAATTGAATACCTCAAATGTATCAAACAAAACCAGACCAATAAAAGGGACATCACACTTGTGTTCTCTGATGAAAAGGAAGACATAGTTCTTGTCCCTGACCATTACAGTTTAGATGAGAATGATTGTAGAGATTCCCCACCAGAGGTCCCAGTTCGAATATTTGTGCAGAATGAGCGAGAAATGGGCAAGTTTTTATCTTTAGTTCAGCAACAGTGGGAGGAACTAAACTTGGGCCAGAACAAAACATTGAACATTGTCGAGGACTAGACTGACAGTAGAACAAAACATTGAACATTGTCGAAGACTAGACTGAAAGTAGAACAAAACATTGAACATTGTCAAGGACTGACTGACAGTAGAACAAAACATTGAACATTGTCAAGGACTAGACTGACAGTAGAACAAAACATTGAACATTGTCGAGGACTAGACTGACAGTAGAACAAAACATTGAACATTGTCGAGGATTGACTGACAGTTGAACAAAACATTGAACATTGTCGAAGACTAGACTGAAAGTAGAACAAAACATTGAACATTGTCATGGACTGACTGACAGTAGAACAAATCTGTACAATCATTTATCAAAGTCTTGTAATGGTGTTAAAGTACAATACTAAACATGATAAGAGTCGTATTCACACAAAGTACAAGGGTGTTTGGGTCATTTAAAAATCTCCATTAAATCATTGAAATGAGACATTAAGCCTTAATCTCTTTGTATTTATTGATATTTCTCATATATTATAGTACTTTTAAAATATAAGTAAACTTAAAAATAAGCAAACAGTTTGAATACATGTAGTGACTTTTCTCTCAAAGTATATATACTAATAATATAAAGTATTGTTTCACTTCTTCAAAACCTAAAAGAATAATGGCTGAATTTATAATCTGTTTAAGAATCCTGTACATGAATATTATAACAATGAACTCTAGTAGTTAGATTCACACAAACTATGAGAGTTTCTGTCTACTGTGTCAATGTAAGCCTATTTTTAACCCACTGTTACTGAAACAATGCATAGTTGCTGTATTACCATACATAGTTATAATTGTACATACATGTATATAGTATTATAGAGAGATAGATGGTTTAGTTGATGCAAATATTTTCCCATGACATTTTTACAGAGTTTTATTTTTCAAGTTTTATCTCTTACGGAAAGTTTGGTTTTAGTTTTTCGTCTAGGTTTTCCCTCATTTAAGGGTGTTCATGCATTCTAAGGCAACATTGTATACGTTATATTTCAAGAGATGAGTTGTTGATTAAGCATACAGAAAGGTTCAAGATGTACAGAAAACAATTGACAATTTACCATACAAAGATCTAACTGTACCATGAGTTGTGTTTATGTACTGTCCACACTTGTTAAATCAATCATGGTTGTAGATAGTTTGTATTCTCACACAGTATTGTACACTATGTTCATATGTTTTGTTAATTAAACTGTTATATAATTTTAACTACAAATACAGGTTGTGAATGCCAAAGTTTTATGTTTTTAGATAAATACTTTTATCACCTTCAATATTTAACAGCACGTTTGTCATGTGTCATGTGTTTTTATTAGTTTTGTGAGTTGACAGTCTCATACACTGTCCATCTAAACAGCTCTAATTTGAACAGCTGAACATATACATGTAGTATCGTAAAGTCATGCTTAGATCAACACATGTTTTGAGCCATGATATTTGTCATCATTCCCTAATCTTTATTATTTTACTTTTTTTACTGATCTAAATTTCAATTATAAGTCAGTCATGAGTTCGAGCCGCATCAAAGGCCCCCCTTGTTTCGTTGAGCAAGAAACTTTACTCTAATTGCTTAGTACTGATTGGTTCCAGGAACAGATTCGAGCGTGATTTACATAAGCTAAAATAAATTAGTATAAACTAATTATCAGAATTTGTGAATCAGAATTCTATCCAGTCTTAGGAAAGTTTTGAACATTCAATTTTAGATAACTCTACTAAATAGAAAAGTTTTTTAAACACAGAACATACAATTTACATGTTTCTTTCAAATTTCAAATTACCTACATGTAAATCTTAACTTAACTACATTTATTATATTGTATCCATATATGCTGAGAAAGCAGAGAAAACTGATGACAATACAGTCAAATCATGGACAAACAAGTGTCAGCTTATAAATAGTGTATGTATAATGTACTGAAACCAAATTAATAACCATAGAAAGTTTGACTTGGTTCAGGCTCACATGAGACTGATAGCAGACAATTACAAATAAAGAACATGTCAACCCTTATTATTTTGGAATTTGTTATATTACAAGCTGTAAGTGCTATAACTACATGAGAATATTTGACTGAATCTGGAACTCTGGTATCCCTGATGGAATACACCTACTTATGGAGAGGTGAATGCGAAAGGGTTCTATCTGCTTCTTTATTCTATAGCACTTAGAGGCCTTTCACTTTCACCCTGACATATATGTAATCAATTAAATGCACCATTGTGGCAATATGTACAGCACATGGTAATTAATCACTAAAAGAATGATATGAAGTCCATTTCAAAAGAACATTGAGAAAAATAATTGCCTATTTTGATTATAAAGTCAGAATTTCATATTTAAGGGGGTTGGAGAATTTCAGATAAAATCTCATAATATGACGGTGTCTTAAATGCATTTTTATTCCAAAACAGGTGTTTTAAGTACATGTATATGAAGTGTATTTTTGTAGTATGTGTATATGCAACTTATTCAAGAATACACACTTGTTATTATCTCATGTATACTACTTTATGAATAATATGCTTAGTGTATATTTTCAAACAAATTGTTAGGTGTTTTTGTGCAATGTATTTTATTCCAGTGAATTAAACTATGAAAAGCAGTGTCTGTGTGTTGTACATTATTTATTTCATATATTCAGATGTACTGGTTATCATGGAAGGCACATGTGAGTGTGTGAGTCTGAACACATTGTCTGCATCATACCATAACAGTACACATAAAACCCATGAAACAACACAACAACACTGTAGCACTACTTTACGGTATTGATGAAAGGTAATTTATTATAAAAAACCAACAACATCAAAGACTGTATGGCCCCGCAGCCAAGGTCAATGGTCAAGATCACGAATCACTATACCTTTATCCATTATAATATATAAATGTTTGCAAGTTACTTAAGTTGGAAGTGTATACAAAGAAATGTGTTTTGGAAATCATGATAGTTGGCTGAGAAATGGACTGACTGACAGACATATAATATACATGTAGATTGACATAATCAATACTTGAGCCAGAGTTGCTTATACAATCCAACCCATACAAGACAACTACCAATACTAACCACTTTAACCTTACAGTACATTGTTCCAAAACACATTAACCTAGTATATTTAAATCATTTCTATCTGAGATGCAGAGTATTTAAAGGGACAGAAACAAGAGTCTGTTTCATTTATAAACTTTGATAACTCTTAGAGAACACTTCAGGTTCAGCCATGCCTTGTTAGTACACGTGACAGAAACATGATAACATAACCGTTGAACAGTTCAGACTATAAAACATAACCTATATTATCACACTTTAACATTACTGTTTTGTTCTTTATCAAACCAAAGTGTAAAATCCATCTTGATGGGGAAAACAGGTTTTCAATCTTATCTACTGTACAGAATTTGCATGAGTTCTGCTACATAAACCCACCATTGATCAGTGTGTTGCAACATTACTGTACTTAGAGTATCTAGCTACACCAAATATAAAGTGGCAACATAAAGATTTGCCCAAAGGCAAACTTGACTTCAAGTTGTAGTTATGTGGTATGTGTACACAAAATGTTAACAAAGATAACAGGTCATAAACATATTTGTTATGTCACAAAATGGTCAAGTTTAATGTAAACAAGTGATTATATTCTGTGTACCCATAATTTAGTAATTTACATAAACATATTTGTTATGTCACAACATGGCCAAGTTTTATGTAAACAAGTGATTATATTCTGTGTACCGGTAATTTAGTAATTTACATGAACATGAATTGTATCAGGTGAAAAATCTACTGGACAATGTCCATAACTTATGGTGACTATAAGCAATATTCACATAATGTATATACATGATAGGTGTTCCTTACCTCACTCATGCCACTTGCAATACAACTTCAAATTGAAATTCCATCCCTGAATAATGGGGAAAAAAACAAATTCATGACAATGTTAACGTCAAACAGAATTAATTATAAGATAATGTATTTTGGTTGACAAGTCGTGATCTGGCTGACTCTTTAAATGCATACAACACCTCTCTAAATTACATAGATTCATATTCACGTTAAAATAATAGTAATAGTAATTTTACATGTCTAGGTCCCCAACAGGGGTTTGACATTATTGGAAGATAGATGGACACTAGTCATTAGGCCAAGTATGGAAAAAATGTGTTGGTGCAGTATAAATACATGTACATAAATTTTCACAATGGACAGAAAACAGAATATTTTTCAGACCAGTAAAAGTATCTCTGCAGTAAATGGATTAAATATATACATGTACTGATGTAGTATATATGATACTTATCTCAACATAGTGATATACATATTTATTTGTCATAAATGATGTAGCTATTCAGGGATGCACATTTGATGACCATTTAACCATGGCACGGTTACCATTGGTAAGTTTGGTGTTTCATTTGTGAAAATGGTACCTTAATAAAAATATTGAGTTTGTGGAGATGAAGCTTTTAATATTACCCATTGGGTTACAGGTTCAGTAGATTGTGGTTTAAAGATTAAGATTGTAAATGTTGGGTATATCAAAATCACATGTTAGTCCTGAAGTTGGCAGGTTTCACCGTTTGTGAAGTTCCTGCAGCATTCCCCCACCACATAAACAGTCTATATATACAATGTCATATGCATGTAAAAGGCAAACTGAAAACAAGTTTTGGGAAATTCGTTTCTGTTTCACTTTTAAGATTTCCATTTTGACTGAGTCCGTACATATGCTTCTAGTTATACTCAAGACCGCCATGGCATAGTTTGTAAAACAGTGTTTGTGAATATTACGTTGTTAGGGACAGAGCCGGAAAGTAATCCGGCTTTTACACACGTACGTATCCGGATTCATGTATTTTCCTGCCAGAGTGGAGTTTGTGATCTCTTCTAAACCTTGTTGCTAAGGATCGTATAACTGAGTTTAAAACATGCAGGTAAGTGAGTTGGAAATTTATTTATCTATCAAAGTAACATTTTACGTTGAAAAATGCCCTAGAATGAGAAAATAGTTGTACGAATACAGTGTTCGGATAAGATTTTATTTCGGATGGTGTCATTTTTCAGGAATGCTTCCACCATCAATAGTCAGTCTTAACTACGTTTTATTAAATGCAAATATCCTAGCCCTTATTCGTGCTAATAGAAATACTGTCATGTGCCGTATAATGTTCGATGTTATAAACGTGATAAACAGAATTATTCAAGAATGCCTGGTTCTGGCTGTAGTTTGATCTTCATATAAAATCTTGCATTTGTGTTAATTTTTAATTTTGATGCCCAACAGAAACATATAACACATCTACGAATAACTAGTTGCACATTGTC
>ENA-OREC01000658-OREC01000658.1-marine-metagenome-genome-assembly--contig:-NODE-658-length-14635-cov-12.548358_pt1 | contig 14635 bp, 3 predicted proteins | sample MGYA00248626_ERZ508543 | MGnify/ENA primary metagenome ERZ508543 (study PRJEB26211, sample SAMN05518279) | marine metagenome | isolation source: Puget Sound, Washington, USA | host: Bankia setacea... | reverse complement strand
AAAATCTGGGATAGAAAATCCTTCGAAGTCGGAGGTCATTGGCCGTTGTGGCGGGGATGAAAAAACCTAATGACCACCCAGAACCAACAAAAGTCAAACGCTAAAAAAACAACAACCGCAAAATGAATACATATAACTAACTATACGTAAACAAGTAAAGACATAGTAGACGTCAAAGATAATATCAAACATTTGGTGTATTTATTGGTGCTTTACATCAAGAAAATGTCGTATTGTTACTGCTCTAACCCAATACATAACATTAACAATAACGGTATGTCCCTTTTGCTTATACAAAGACATTAACTGCTTTGGTATAAGCCTTTAGAAGACCTTAGTTTAATGTTTTAATAATTTGATAATAATGATAATAACAACACTATTAATTATAATGATAATGTGTAATAATACAAGTAACCAAATATAATCATGTTTAACACAATTTATTCCTAACATATAAAACAAAACTTCATTGAAATTTTATCACGGAAACAAACTTAAATTAAAGGACACCCTTAACATAAAAACTGCAAATTCAAATCACGTCATATTTAATTTCGTTTCAATACTTTGTACACCCACCTGGTGTCGTATCTACAGCAAGGTACCGTGTACTCATTGATAAAATATGTCTAAGAATAAATGAACTGTTGTGGAGTGGCCGAACACATCTTATGAATAACTCGCGTGAGCTCCCTGAGATTTAGTTGCAGCAGTTGTGCACGAACCTTGCGTTTCAATAGGTCTTAATAGGATTTAAATCCAGACTTTTTGCAGGCCATCTGAGTTGTTGCACGTTGTTTGCTACCAGCATTACCAGTGGGCTTCTAGCCGCGTGACATGATGAGTTATCCGGTGCCATATCATACCGAGATTTGCACGGATATGAAGAAGAAGAACCGAGCGAATGAAGTCATTTCGATACCTCAGATTAAAATTTAAATAACCTTATCGCAGTTATGTTTCCTTGAATGGTTACACTTGGAGTTTTCGTATGCATGAACATATATCAGTGCGTTCTGCTATGCTTACTTTCGTCATGTTTAATGTTTTTCAGAATAGACAATCAACGAGGAATACTTTCCTACCATATTCGACAGTTACCTTATCATGCACGAGGAGCACGAGCACATGGAAACGTTTTTTTTCTTCTCTTTCCGGTGTGTACAATACGAAGTAACCAACCTTTAGATGTATTGATTAAATATGTCGCATAATTGGCCCTGGCCCAGGAGTTCCAGAGTGATGTCCTATTTCGAAATTATTATATAATTATTATATCCGTATAGAGAATGTTTGTGTCTCTAGTTTCTTCCATATTATTCACGGAATCTCAATGAAATGTGCAACACATGATACATATGAAGTGTAGAAATGTATGCCCATAGTTGTGTTCCTTTTTTAGATTATGTTATAGCCATATAGCCACACTGTGATGTGAGTACGCTTAACGTTCAGTGATAGCTCAAGCGTATTTTATACAATTTACTACAATAGTAATATTCTATCAATTTAGTTATATCGCTTAATATTTCATATACTAGGAGAACAAAACTATCAGTCATCCACTTATGTTTCGAAGAAGACCTTGAAATGAACTACAACACTGCCAAACCCTGATCGTAGTTAAACAGTAGTTTGCATGTAAAATGTGTGTTCCGTATTGTAAAGTTACCATGTACAACGAATAAACTAAAAGATCGTCAGATACATTTAAGCGTAGTTCCTATTGAGTCGATTAATGTAGAAGACTGTCTTACTTTCGCTCAAAAAAAAATACATAATCATCTCGGGGTCGTTTTATTAAACTTCATACGCACGTTTTCGTCGTAGGAACTTTGTGCGCACGTCTTACGAAGTCGTAGGAGTTTTATTAAAATATTCGTACGAAGTTAAATAAAACGACCCCCAGTTCCGTATAGCCTAAAAGTACTTATAAATAAATAATGCCTTGGAATATATAGACAACTGAACTCAATCCTATAGCCTAGTAATCATATACCAAACTAGTCAAAAATAATATTTAACGAGTTAGTCTTAAAAGAGTTTTAGTACTTCCGGGCAATTGGAAAGTAGGAAAACCAATGTTGTGCTGTTTTATCTTTCAAACTTCGTATAGAACTCTTTAATTAAAGCATTAATTATAATATATGTATGGGTTTTTTTTAAATTAATTAATTAGGAACGACTGGACAACTTTAACACATTCACATAGCCTGATGTTCTTTTTTGGTATTCAACTTTGCAGAATGTTAAACAATCTCACGTCAAAAAATATATAAAAGACAGATGGCGAGAACACTTCACGAGTGGCTGTACAAACAAAACAGTGCTTGTGGTAAAGCTGCAGTTCTAAGACAAATTCAAGTATGATGTATTAGAAGTTTTAGAGGATGATTCATTAGAAGCAAATTGGACACCATAACCTTTACGTGCTGACTGAATAAAGTAAATATTTAGAAGTGCATTTAGCAGATTTCTGAAGTGCTCGTGAGACAAATGCATATGGTTTGAGAACAGCCTTCTTTGTTTTAAATACACCGTCTTTATAAGGTTATATCGTGTTTGCTATCTGATTACAGTCAATAATGCAAACGTATTGAGTAGGATTGTACATACTGACTGATCTTCTGAATTTACTTCTAATATTTGGGTGTCAACTAATGTGGTATATGTGAGAACATTGTTTTTAGAAACAAGGACGCTTTATGGTGCATTTTGGAGCAATTGGAATTGATGTTTTGGAAGTTGGAACTGCTGAAAAAAATTGAAAGCAAAAACGCCAACTGATGCATTTAAACACTAGTTGAAATGATGATTTTTGAGGTTGGAACTGATGAGAAAAGTTTGAAGGACGCTAAAGGTTGCATTCTAAATCAATTTGAAACGATGTTTTGTTTTCAAGTTGGAACTGTTATAAAAACGAGGACGCTAAATGGTGCATTCTGACGCAATTTAAATCGATGTTTTTTTAAGTTGAAACTGCTGACAAAAAATGAATTCAAGGACGCTTAATGGAGCAATCTGACGCAATTTGAAACTATGTTTTGGAAGTTGGAACTCCTGCGAACATTTTAAATGACAGACGCATAATGATGCATTTCGAAGTTGGAACTGCTGAGAAAATGTTGAAAGCAAGGACGCTAAATTGTGCATTCTGACGCAATTTGAAGCGATGTTTTGGAAGTTGGAAGTGTTGAGAAAAACAAGGACGCTAAACGTTGCATTGTAACACTATTTGAAACGATGTTTCAATTCTCTGATTAAGTATTCATTTATGCCAGGTAAAACTTGGATAAAACGTACTATACTAGCAGCTTCATATTACACGTGGTGAATCGTGCATATCTAGGCGTTGTGGCTGATCCTCAAACTCCACTGGAATAAGACTCGGCACAACAGATGGACATAAAACCGATGTATTTATTTGTTAAATTGAACCGCGGTTGGCTAAGAGAACGTATAAAGATTGGTGAAGTTTAGTCGGTGGATGAGAAGTTGGAAATGTAAATTTTTCAGCGGAGCTGTATAACATGGCTTTAGACATACATCTTGTGCAAATGGTTAATCACGTGATCATGCTCTTGCCAAGCAGATTTCCTAATGGAGGCACCCGGCGGGACTAGGGCCGTCACGTTTACACGTGTAAACGGAACCGTTTCGATTAGTACCAATAAACGTTTACAAAACCAATATCCGTGTACACGATCTATTTTTGATACATGAAGTATACTGACGTATGCACACAGCTCCTTAGATGTCGCACTAGTTATAAACTCGAGTAGGAGATGGTTTGATATTTGAATTAAATCATACATTGGAAGCAATTATGGTTACCGATAAGTTAATGAAAAAAGGATGGTTTACGGCAAACTTTTGGCTACAGATTTGTTCGCAGCTCATTTTTCTTTATTTAATTAACTACTAGTTGTCAAACATTATGAATAATTATTGGCGAGTAATTAAAAAAATGCCCAAATCTACCGATGTATGAAGTTTGATCCAACAAAATCCACTGCGTGTCTATATTCATTTCCATGTCATTTCTTTGTTAATACACACACAACAATTAATCCAGACAGCCAATGCAATACTGGTACTTACGTTGAGAGATTCTCTGGACGAACTTATCTGTGACGCAGGGATTGTAACTCGAACAGGCAGGAAGTAGTCAGCAAAAGAGACCGTAAGCCAGGCAGAGAGCTCCCTCAAGCATAAAGACATTGCCGGAACGACTGTAGTCGGACGCCAAGGCATTGGTGCCACCAAGACATTACTGTGGAGCAGGTCAGACCAGAAAAAAGGCGATACAAAAGTACAAAACTATGTACGTTGACATACATAATTGATATGTTTGCTATTTCGTATTCCTGTCAATAGCAACAATGTTGGATAACAAATGTTATGTCAGGTAAAATAATACATCATATACAATTAATGGTAACTGTAGTAAACTTATAGATGTTGTGTCGGTGTGTTGTATTTTAAAAAGGCATCAATCCGTGTTTGTATTTCAGAAGATGTCTGTCATTCAACCTACTCAGTTTATCTTTTTAAAGATATTTATTGTTAACTATTATTAATAAATATGCAATATCAAATATGGAGTGCATATCGGATTACGCATCTCACGTCATCTTGTTTCTGGGGGTAGAAATGTCAATGTCACTCAATATCCAGTATAAATATAATATCACATAATCTATAACAAAACAAACGAACAAAAACAACACAATCAGAGCACTACTGTTTCTGTTTATTAAATGCTTATAAGCCTCGAATTTAGTGTTCATACTATGTAAGGCAACTGGTTATTTTTGCCAGTAACAATTTAGGATAGGAGTAAACTCTGTGAAAAAGTGTTTAGCATTTACATAATAAGCCATTTGCGTGAGTAAGATGGTGCTCCAGACTTGACTCTACACGATGAACTATAATTGGAGAAGTTGAATGCCACATGTGTAGTCGTAGGATCAACGGAGGAGGGCCTTTGCGTCGAATCGTTCTTAGTATATTGGTTAACACAATGCGTCGACATGGACAGACGGAGTTGTGAGCGCATGTTTATAGTAAGTTTCCCTCGGAAACAGCTTGGGATTTTATATGCAGTAACAGATTATCATGAACATTCAACTATGATGACGTACCTTAATCAAATAGACACAATACTCGATCTCACAGTTGTGTGTATGAGTTACAGCTCGATTTCACATCTGTGTGCATGAGTGCCAGCTATGCATTATCTTATCGTCGGCTACATATCAAATCCTCGTATAGCACTTGTTCAGAAAATGACTTTTCACATGGCGGGAACATGGACAAGCTGTTCTGACAAAATAGCGTACATCTATACCAATCGAAAGTGGTTCAAATAGTCACACGTAAAACCTCGTACCGCGGGGAAACTGAGAGATGTGTTCAATATGCGTGGATTGTTTCTGTTTACTTTGAAGTAGTCTTCTTTCTGGTAGATATTTGTGAAAGTGTATTGAACGTACTTGGTCGTTCTACATATTAGAACACAAACACTATTATATATATTTAACAATTTTGAGCAATATGTTGAGTCAAATTGTCGTATATGCCGACAAAAGCTCTTATGTGTATACATTTTGAGCAAATTACTGTCAAATTGTCGTAAATGCCAACAACTCATGTACCTCTCTGTGTACTCTATTTACTGATACACATACAGACAACGACATAGTCTATAATAATCTAGTTGCTATCCCCATTTCTAACTTCCTAACCCCCTTGGAGAAGAAGTTATATAAGTTTTAAGTAACTTGTTTTCCAATCCATTTTCCATGTATTTGTATCGATGTGTGTTGCCATGTGTAAATACTTATTTGGAAATAAATACTGTTTAAACTAACCCCCTTTGAAAGACCATCTCGACATGTTCACCCCTCGTCCTACAGGCTGATAACTGCTACTACTGATTATTACAAATGTTCATTCTTTTCAAGAGCTGTATTTCATTGGAATAATCTTTCGCCTGAAATGTGGCCTGACCCACCTTAGAGCAGTTCAATCAAGCATTCTGCATTAAACCTAACCTGTATTCTTAATTAACAAAATCTTTTTTTAGTCGTTTTATGTTGCTTACACCCCATCCCTTCTTCATTTGTGTTTAGCTTTCTAAAAGTGACTATACGAGGTTTTGATGTGGAGTCGAAGATATGCATGTTGCAAAGGAAATCACACATGTAGATTTATGTAATAACTTATTTATATATATGTAAGTCTAATCATAAATGTCATATTTTTTAAAGTAATGTGTCAGGTATAAGATTCGGGTTATAAGAAGTTGATTATAACAAATCATCCGGTTTCATCTAAAGCACACAAATCATGTCAAATGCGTTATTTTGAACATGTTTACAATGCTAAGAGAGGTTGTGGATGGATGACAACGATATTTGAGACGATGTTGATGGAGATAGTCGCCTCCGAGTAGTAACGTTTAACTTCCGGTAAAAATTGGGTTTGTCACCTGTCAAAATGGAAAGAATTAAATCATCAATGATTTGATGGTAACATTTTTGTATTTTACTGCAATACTTGTATATTGATTATAACAAAAGAAAACAGTTTATGTTTGCCAATATGAATTATTGGCTTGTGATTAAAATGGGTGTTTACGTTCATTGCTTAACCTGCTGTTCGTGAGATAATTATCAGACACATCCTTGTAAACATAAATATTCATTGACAATATCACATCCGTGTTTTACAGCATAAACAACATGCTAAACGTTTTGACATGCTCACTTTAAACAGTTCGACTAAACTGTAAATAAGAAATTAGGTTTAGGTTATATGAAAAAGCAAACAATTAAACAACTCTATATTTAAGTTAGCTCACCCTACTGTCAAGCAGCATGTAGAATATATTTTCAAAAGCTTTTGGATTAAAAACAACTAACAAGGTGTTTAATAGCTCTTATGATTACCCTATCATAATTGAAGAAATTAAGAGTAAAGTTGTAAACGTGTACAGAAAACCGCAACAACCGCTATTTGAAGCTTGAAGAAAGGGGTGTTGCTGTTATTTGTGACAACACAATGAATTAAAAACCAGAGTCTTAAAACAACCTTTGATAAGTTTAATAACTAGCTATGTACAGTGAACAATGAATTGTTACCAGCACTAAAACTAAGGTGAACATTTTTTCCATCAACAGTTCAAACCATGTAAAGACGAGCTTATTCAAGTTATTGCCATTGGTGATGTGCTATCTGTATGTTGGCAAATAAAAACTGGAATTGTTAGAGACATTTCGACTTCCTAGTTTGTATCTGATGAAACATAATTGATTCTGTGTAGATATAATTTTATTAACTTGTTTAAGAAATAAAACATTGGTACCCACGTTTTAACGCGCATAATAAAATATGGGTACGAGTTCAGGTGCATATAAATTAAATCACTAGTGATTAAATTACATGCACCTGAACTTGTACCCATATTTTATTATCGCGTTAAAACATGGTACAGATGTTTTATTTTGATTCTAACACGACCGTACCTCTCCGATATGTTGCACTAGTTTTTTGGAAAGCTTATGTTGACAGGATGTCGTTTGGTTGACTGTAACTTGGGATCCCAATAAAATTTCTTCCAGACGCTTATTAAACTAATATCGTCTTAGCGTCTGGATCAATGAACGTTTTCAAATATTTCTAGTGACGCTCGATTCAACTTTTACAAAAACGATTTTGCAGTGTTTTTTGCATCACTAAAAACCTTTCAAATGTCTCAATCTTTCGATTGAATTAATTTGGTCTTGCAAGTTCTATTTGTAAACTACAGAATCAGCGTCAATAATGAAGTGTAGCAGTTCTCTCATAGAAACGTCCAAAATACTAAAATTTCTGACAGTATTTTTGTTAAGAACATTTACACGCAAGCTAAAAGTAGTGCAGTCATATTTTAACAAATAAATAAAACACGGTTTGTTTCCTTCTTTGTGTATAGGAGACAATGAAGGGACCGTTTTAGAATAATGTTTTGTTGTATTTCAGATGTCTAATTTTATACCAATGGTGTCATCCTCTCCCCCACCTATGGATGATGGTGGGTTTGGATGGGATGACGATGATGATGACTTTGGTACATTCGCTTCTGCTGGAGACTCTGGATACAGTCAACCAGGTATGTCACAATAATTAACGACCATTTAAGTTAATATTTACCTCTTTTATACAGCCTGGCTCACTAGCTCCTTAAAATTGTAAAATTTGTGAAGATAGAAAATAGGTAAGAACGACATGCTGTAATAAAATTCCCAAATTGAAGTTAAATAACAGTCCTTAAAGAGAACATTATATTGTTTGTGTCAGAAATGATTAATGGTATGTTTTTAGTTTGATTTCAAAGGTGCAGATTTTCTTTTATTGCATCTGCTACAGTTCTATACTTGTCCACTTTCCAAGTACTCGAAACTAGTGATTTATATAACAAAATATCCATTCAACATTAATTTAATAATGCACAATCACACATGAATGTAAAATAGTTTTACTTACTTAATCCACAGTGATTTTGACATGTAATTGTTGTAGTAAACTTAAGATTAACTGTTTGAACATCTCGATGATTGTCTGAGGAAATACAGTTTTCAAGCCTTTGTTATTAATTTGTATTTTTTTATTGTTGATTTGTACATTTTTTTAAAATAAAGTTTTCAACCTGTCTGCTCTGTCGTTTTTTCGAGAGATATTAAACTAACATTTTGCAAATCTGTGTTTTGTCTTTCAGCCCCAGTCAAGAACACAGAGGATTTCATCGATAACTCAAACGTACCTTGTGTGAAAAACTCTATTCTACCTCCAGAAAACTCAGGCGATTTTGCTGAGTTTGCTAACTTTGATGCATTCCAAACAAACTGTGGTGATACAATAACTAACTCTAGCAACTGTAAAAACAACACTAGTTCAGATGATAAGGGAGGTGATAGGCCTGAGTCCATAGTAATGGATGCTTCCGGTAGTGTAACACAAAGTGTTCGCATTGACACAAATGGAGAAACCCAACGATTGTCTAATGGAGATTTAACCGATTCTGGTGTCTATAGTTCTAATGTATCTCCTATACAACAAAGTGACCAAATTGTGCCAGAGGTTAAGCATAAACCTGACAACAGTGATGTTTTTGTTTCTGAAACAGATCATCCAGATGTCCCAATTCAATGCGAAAACTCTGAAGATTTGCCAAAGGAAATTTGCGATGATACTGATGACTTAATAGACAATTCAGATTCAAGAATTGATCTGCCTAAAGTTGAAGAAACTCCAGAAACACATACAAGTACATCTGATAATGATACTCAGGACCTAAAAAGTGATAAGTGTGGTTTAGATGTGGAGCAAGATGTGCAAAGTGATCAGAAAGATGAAACAAATGAAAACTGTGATAAAAATCTGTCCAGAAATGACATTCCCTCACCAAGCATTCCTGAAAGTATTGTAACAGATCCGAAGGAAATTACAGAGAATGAAAGTATAGAAGAAACGGTACCAAGTAGTCAAGAGGTAAAGTCAGAAAGTGATCAAACTGTAAATGATGGTATAGAAACAGAAAAAACAAACTCTGAAATTAGCGAAACTAAAGGTGTGATGGACGAGAATCAAGTTGTTGAAGATTCTACTATTAATTCTGATTCTAAACATTTGGAACAAGGTGATGAGTCAGCAGAGCATAATATTGAAAAAAGTGCTGTAAATCTTGAGTGTAATTCTAGTGAGATACACAAAGCAGATGCTTGTTCAGATCCAGTCGAAAGAGAGGATACAACTTCTGTGAATGATGTTAATGAAAAAGTTGATAATGAAAATTCAGGAAATGCAGAGGGTTCTGAAAATGAGGTAGATCTTGTCCAGGAAGAGAAATCAGACTCAGGAGTAGAGCCATCTGATGATGAATTAAATGATAGTAGTTTAAATCTTGAACCAAATTGCGAGGGCAAAGAGCTACCTGAAGATGCAACTGAAAGCAAACAAAATTCTCACAATGTAGATATAACTGAAATGTCCGGGAAAGAGCAGGATTCTTTTGAAAATTTTAAAGATAGTAGCACACATTCCAAAGAAACTGGTGATTCTCCTGAAGTCGAAAGTAAAGAAACATCTGAAGAAGGAGATAAGGAAGAGGAAGATGACTTTGGAGATTTTGGTGGATTTAATGAGGAGTCAAACTTTGAACAAACTGCAGAAGATTGTAATGCTAGCTTCAATGCAACCAATGATGCAAGTGAAACCAAATCTGATGAATGGTCAGCATTTCCAGATACCAATGTTGCCTCATCAGGTTTGAAAAGTGAAAATGACACTGAAGGTGACTGGGCAGCATTTTCTAGTCCTGCAGTTGAAACTAATAATACACTTGGACCTAAGGATGATGAAAATGATGATTGGGCAGAATGTTCTGGGCCACAAACTATAGAAACACCTGAGGGTGGAACTGGATCGAATGTGAACAATGATTATGTTGAGGATGATGACGGTGATTGGGGTGACTTTGGTGACGATGATAACTTAGTAACCGAACCTGTTGAAACACCATCACCTGTTGCCACTAAGTCAGAGTCTGAGAAGTTGTCAACCATTCAGTTACAAAGTATGGTAAGTTTGGATATAGATTTGTCACTTTGTTTTTCATTTTTGTGTTAGTTAAAAAGAAACCATGATCACACAGGACATAGTTAGACATTGTGAACGTTATGTACTTAAATAGCCTGTAAACAAGAACCAATGAAGTCTAAGGAGTGAAAGGTTGAAAGCAGAAAAAATGTTCAACATAAGCAAAATGGACAGAGGTAGAATCAATAGATCTCATGTGGGTACCAGTATGATTTATAAAGTGCTTCTTCTTGCTCTGTTGCAGACCAAACAGGAGAAGCTTGGGTATGCAGTGACTTCATGTTTCCCCAGTACAGTATCAGAGACAGACACGTGCAATAGTCCCCAAATACCTGATGATGTCTTTGTTGACAAGTAAGTTAATTTGCTATATTAATAGATTCACATTAGAACTATCTATATGCCGGCGCTTTTTATTGTGCAATATATCAGTTAAAGCTTTTGGAACATACATGTACACTTTATCTTTATACATGTATAGGGGCTGTGTGGCACAGTCGGTAGCTCATTTGGCTTGTAATCAGTCAGTCTCGAGTTTGAACCCCTATAAAGGCTTGCGTTGTTTCCTTGAGCAAGAACCTTTACCCTCGTTACTGTATATTTCAGGAATGGATTTACTTGATTTCCCAATTAAACTACACATATTTGTGGGCCTTATGGAAGTTCTGCCAAATAAGCTCCCTCGTTAGATATTGTCAAAACCATTGTTACATGTAGTGCAAATTTGTGTTGTAAACTTTTAACACCTGTAAACACATGTAAAGTGATTTAGTTTATACTATATTCTTTTACTTTGATTGTGAAACAAGTAATTTTTGCTGATGCACATTCAAATCTGTTCCTGTAACCAACCTGTTCTAAGCAATGAGTCATTATGAGTGTGAAGTTTCTTGCTCAATGGGGTTCGAATTCATGACAGACCAATAACAAGTCAGATACTCTTATCTACTGCCTCATGTATAGGACATTTATTAAACTTTTGAATGCAATATCAGCCTTACAAAGAACACTGCGAATGCACAAGCAAGCATTTCACAACTCAGAGAAACACAGGGAATTTTAATGTCATATCTCAATAAGTCACATAGAGAAAATTCTTGTTTGTACCTCCCCTGTCAGTGGCGGATCCAGGAATTTCCAAACGAGGGGGCACAACTAATTATAAACAAAAAAAACTTTTTTTGAATTCATTATTTTAATCATATAATGACATGGAATTAACATTAATTTTTTCGCCGCCGTCGTGGCTGCATCCTTGCAAAGTCTATGACCAGAGGCGTAGTGTAGGCAAAATAAAGTTTACTTGAAATAGGGAAATGCTAAATTCTGTCGCAATTTGAAACAATGTTTTAAAAGTTGGAATTTTTTTAAAACGAGTTCGCTTAATTGTGCATTCTTCCACAATTTGAAATGATATTTTTTGTAAGTTGGAACTGCTGAGAAAATTAAAAAGAAACATGTTGCCTAATGGTGCATTTTGCCTCAATTTGAAACAATGTAAAATGCGCCGCCAATTTATCATTATCGACTTTTCTGGCCCCGGTGTCATTTTCAAGAGACTTTTTCGTGTTGTAAACTATATTATACTTTGAAAATGGCATACCATAAATAACGGAACGCGAGAATCAGGTTCAATTGTGTATTAGCTCAAATAAATATAAAGATTGTGACAACACAACTGATTTGTACAGTTAAATCAATAAAGATGTGTCCCCAAAATTACTTGCCAACCAGCTGGAGGGGCAACAGTACAAGATTACATTTTTGCATGCTGTGTTTTCAGTTGTTGTGCAGTATGGGACGATATGAGGAACCTCGAAGACACAGACGAACTCACGTACCACTGGAACAAGTCCAAATGGAACTCACAGCTCTTCTATACACTGCATATAGACACAAGAAATATTGTATGTACCTTTTATTGTCAAATTCATTTTTTTGTCATGTTGTTAGGCCAAAAAAAGAGTTTCCGGTGACATGCCAACAAAAAGGGCGGGTTGGGATTTTAATTTTTTTACTACATGTACTTTCATCACGTGCTTTCATGTAGATGTTGCACATAGGCATACTAACAACCATATATAGTGTTGAGTTTTATTTATTCATGTACAACATAAGTCAATAGTGCATCATGACCATAGGAAAAATACGCGCAATTTGAAATCCAGTGTCAAGAAGCCCAGCTTTCACACACCTAGCCTGGACCAGTGCAGATGATATTTAGCTGTTTATCTTCTATCACCCAATTTGTTGCTATTTAAACTCTGTAAAAACTAATATGGACAATGGCAGTTAGAACTGTTACATGTGCCAACTATGGCGGCTTGATGTTGACCACCATCTGACCGATTTCCATGGGTGTGATTTCCTGGGTGACAAGGCCATGAAATGTCAACTGTTTTCTTGTTTTAAGTATAAGCATGTATGGTTAGAGTTAGGCCAATGTTGCAGAAGAAAATATATAAGTTGTTATGATATTTTGCCTGTAACATCTTACATTTGAGAGGCACTTTTTCTCGCTCATTTTATGATTTTCTTTTTACTGTCTTTAAATATGTCATAGTTTCAATCACAACTGGCACGTGCATAATCGTCGCTTATTGGCAGATAACAGATCAACTTGGTATCTAAATAGGATATAGACTCCTCCTATTGATTTTTCTCTCGAATTCCACGCTTCAACTACGTCTACTATGACTTTTGATTGACAGCTGATAAAATCGCGATGCAGTCCATGTTTTCCATGGGTCAATTTGACTTGTCTGCCTTTTTATTACAAGTATAGGAATTTAAGGCCACCATTTTGCCCAAGTCGTCTCAAACTTTCAACCAGTTGATTTGATGACACCAATTATATATTTGGTGTGTGTTTTTGGCCGTGCATAATCTCCTTTCACTCAACTGTCACAGGTCAGTTTGTCTAAACATATAGTACAATAATACACCACTTAAACAAAAGACCGTCTGACAGAGATAATTTGTAGTAAAGGTACATGTAAAGTGTTAAACATGCAACAAACATGAGTTGCTCAATCATCCCTTTTCAATCAAACATTGATATTCCCAATTACGTAAGCATCGTATATTGAGTAACCCATTGACAAAACAGTGTCAAACTTGGCCAGGATTTACACAGTGATATTTTCACAGCTTGCAATGTGTTTACCGCAGTATTTTCGACGTGACAGATCGACTGCTGACATTTTGACACATATTATACTGGAACAACAATATTTTCCTACCTTTTTGCCCCCCAAAGATTAGGATCGGTGAGAATAAATAGGGTTGGTCGGGCCACCAGAAATGCAGGTGTGTTTTTTTGGCCTTAGATGTCTTGAATCTTGGTGATTTTAAAACCAACAAACATTGTGTCAACCAGCTGAAGATGTTGCAGAATGTATCCAGCGGTGACGGTTATGGTCCCAAGTGCTATTGAATAAAGAAATCAGTATCACATTCCCGCCTCTGTATGATTAAATTTAAAGTAATTTACTTGAAATGATTTCATCTTTTATTTCCTCTCACAGTTGGTTGGCCACAAGAAGACGTCCATGCCTGTGTTTGCATCAGGGCTTACGTTGCTGGAACCCATTAAGGGCCAGGCTCCCATACAGCCTAGCGTGCTCGTTGATACTACAAAACCTGATCTCTCCATCCCATCTCAGGTAAGAGAAAACATCAAAACTGTAGTGAATGATTGTGTATACTTGATGTTGTGTATACTTGATGTTGTGTATACTTGATGTTGTGTGAGAGCATGTTTTGCAAAGACTGCTTTCATAGTATTTGTAACACTGTGCTATGACGGTATGCCTGTACTTGATGTTTTCTGAAGTTAGTTTTTAAAAATAGAAACATTTTTTCTAATCCCCCCTCAAACAAAATTTTGGAGATAAATAGGAATCACCCTGCCTGTTGGTCTGTCCATATGTCGGAATCAGCCTGCCCGTTGGTCTGTCCATATGTCGGAATCAGCCTGCCCGTTGGTCTG
>ENA-OREC01000657-OREC01000657.1-marine-metagenome-genome-assembly--contig:-NODE-657-length-14637-cov-13.021978_pt1 | contig 14637 bp, 9 predicted proteins | sample MGYA00248626_ERZ508543 | MGnify/ENA primary metagenome ERZ508543 (study PRJEB26211, sample SAMN05518279) | marine metagenome | isolation source: Puget Sound, Washington, USA | host: Bankia setacea... | reverse complement strand
CCCCCCAAAAAAAAAACAAGACGGTTTAATATTAACAAGTGCATGAATTTTACTGTTTTTAATTTCGGTTTCCTTAATTTTCATCCAGACTCCTTGATTTGAAAGGTTAGGGGCCAGATTCCTTGATTTGAAAAGTTAGTGTAAAACGCTGAACAAATCATGCAAATCTAATCAAATTTTGGAACTTTCCCACTCTGAGGTTCACCTTAGCATTGACAGCTATGCTTTGTTGATTTACAAACAGTTTGCGTTATTTTAAAAAAAAGATCCACACAGAAGAAGTACACCGCAACTTGTGTAAAGCAGAAAATGGCAACGTCAGACGAAGAAAGGGATTAGCTAGTCAAGTTTGATTTCCATCAGGATTGACGCATGTTGACACGTTTTGTCAATTGATATCAACAGAACGTTACAAGAATGTTTCAAGAGTACTTGTATATATTTAACATGGTAGATTTAGAGATACATGTAGTAGCACAGGTAAAACATCTTGTGGGCGTCCAAAGTATAAGAATTGGAGAATGGTGAAATCCACGCCGGAGACTGGGAATGCCGGTATTAGTAAACATACAACACAAAACACCCTAACATCGGATTTGAGTATGCCACACGTGAACGCTTGTTGAATTTGATTGAATGTTTGAGTTGTTTATTAAACTTATCCTTCACATTAAGGAAATTTTGTATTGTTTTGTTCTAGATGGTTCGCTGCGATCTCATGTATGTGCTGTGGAAGATGCATTTAGTCTTCGCTGCTCATATTTTTGTTATTTCTTTTAGCGTTCGCCTTTTTGTCGGTTCTGCGTGATCATTCAGTTTTTGCATCCCCCACAATGGCCAATGACCTCCGACTTCGAAGGATTTCTATACCAGATCTTATCCATTATATTATTTTCTTGTCTTAATTCTTGAGAAAGAGCCAGTTTTCCCTTTTCAATGTTGAGTGCTAAACAAGGGAACTACTGGTACCATTTTTATAAAGTCTTTGGTATGACGCGGTCCTTGACTGGGTATTGAACCTGGGACCTCCCGCACTCAAAGCCAGCACTCTACCACTTGGTTATCGAGGAGGCGGTGCTGCTCATATTGAAAACATAGTATTGTACCAGGACAACGATCTATGTCATACCACTAGGAACACATTACTAGAAATTGATGTGTTAGTGTTCCAGCGAACTATCCATCAACCATATTCAACGGACCTGGCACAATTGGACTTTTCTAATTTTAAGTCGTATTTACGAGGAACACGATTTAACCATAGAACTAAGATCAGTCATGTGATATAAAAATGCAACTGATCATTTAACCGTGTCTGTTTCCTGATTGTTTACCAGAAATAGTTGACCATAAGTGTAATGCACACATACTTTAAGAAATGAGTAGTATGTGACATTATTCTGACGTTTACCACCACAGTTGTGACATCGGCTTGCGCCACTCCTGTGCACAGTGTTATTAAATATGTTGTAGAATCTTTATCTTTTGTTATTTTGTAGTGTAATTTCGTGTGTATTTGCACAAGGTGTATTACCAAATTAATATCTTACTTAGATTGGACCAGAAAAAAGGTACTTTGTCTTGAAGCTAGAGCGACACTCTGCCTCCCTGCAGCTCTGTAATATAGATAACAAAGAACATATATTGGATGTTAAACAATAATAAATGAATGATCACTGTTGAAATGTTGTTTTAACTTTATTCCTTGAAATGTTGAACTACATTTAATATAAGCTGTTGTAAAATGCAATTGAACACTTCTACAAAAATATCATCAATAAGTGAAAGTCATACTATAAAGTGGTCCCTAACATTTACCCCTAACAATTGATTACACAGTCTGTCAAGTAGCATATTCATATGCAAGTGGTATTTAATAAGTGAAGTAATCTAGGCACACTTGTATCAGAATACCTGAATAACTGCTTAGAGCCCTGCTAACAACAACAAAGAAATTAAAGAGCATGCTATCCATTGTATATTTTATATATATATGTGGAAATACCTGCATGTACTGTACTATAAGGTTAATGCCTAATGCCAGAAATGGTTAATGGAAACATTTGATTGGAGCTTAAGTCATTGATAACATACGGGGCACAGACATAGTTGGATGATTCACAGTCTGTGTAATGTCTACTGCGTGTCGCAGCAACTTTTGTAACGTGAACTTATGAAGGTAAACAAGAAGTTTAAGCATTGCAATGTCAAGGCCGGCGATCGTTCAAGGGCAATATCGTTTTTCTCCAATTATATCAATCAGTTTCATTTAATCATGCAAATAAACAGTGTAATTCGGTAAAACTGTTGGTTCCTAGAGCATTGGTTTTTGCATAACAAAATATATTTAGTAATTCTCCTTAAAACACAGAATAAAACTGAAAGCGAAAATACCTCAGTAACAACGACGCCATCTTGTTTATTGGATATTGTTGACTATTCTTGACGTTGTCGTCTTTTGACTAAATAGCAGTTAAAATATCGTCATCGTCTTTCTACAGCTTTTCAGACGGGAAGATTTACCAAAAGTGATACTATTAATAAACTTAAGTTGATTATTGTATTTTAATTTTAAATTAATACTATGGTCTTATTTGATATTAAAGACAATGTATAAACGTATAACAGACAGGTAATATATCAACAAATAGTTTTTTTAAGAAGCAGAAATTGTCGAAGTTAAACATAGTTTCCAGACATTTACGATGTTCAAATATTTATGATGATATGCATAAATTATAGATCGGTGAATGTCAGACAGGAGCGAAAAGCATCCGTAGAAAAAAATGTTTTGGTCTGTATCTACTAAAAACGTGGATGTACGCTTTTGTTAAATACATGTAAAGGGTCTTTTTAAAGTTGTTTAAAGCTCACGTAACAATAGTGTACAATTAAAATCGGTTCAGATGCGCCAGGTATATCTCTAATAAGTTTAATGGTGGGAATAACAGTTCAACAACCATCCACCTATACCTTTGAACCAGTTCTGATGACATATCTAATGCAAGAAATGTCAACAATGTATCATTTATCTTCGTAAATATTGTTTTTTATAGTCATCAACAAAAACATTAATTCTAACTAGCGTTGTTGTCTTCATATCTCTTCATTTGGTTCATCAAACCAGTTATTCATCTGTGTTGATTTTTTTTGCCAGGGCATGTATATTTTAAAAGCCACCTATTGTCATTCTAGCTAAACTGGCAAAATGCATTGTTAGATATTTCTAGTTTCTATATGCTTACCAAACACCTTGTCAAGACCGTACTAAGAGGAGAAATTTCAAGCCCCTTTATCAGACAATATTCGGGACACTTATAAATTAAGGGTTGAACGAAAAACTGTTGTTACTATAAAGGAAACGAAAAACTGTTGTAACTATAAAGGAAACAAAAACTGTTGTAACTATAAAGGAAACGAAAAAACAATTATGACAGTTTTCTATTTAACCCTTTGAATTTAATAACAGATCCATTATATATGATTAAATAATAATAATACAAAAATCTGCAAAAAATAAAACGAGGACCACATATGTATGTTTACAGTTTTTATTTATTATCTCATACTGCAAGTAGTCTTTACTGTCAACTAGAACACACATAAACTATACTTTCAACACTTTATTCTTTGTCTTTCAATAAATTTCTCTATGGAAAAACAATTGTAACACTTCGGTGTAATGTATGTAATGATTAAAAGAGTAAATGCAAGAAAATGGTGTGAATGATTGACTTATGAATAAAGAAATCAAATGACACTTGCAAAAAGTGAAAAGAATAATTTATAGAAAAATACAAAGTTTTTTATATCCAGCTATGAAGTTTGAGAAAAGTGCAAAACGGAACGCGACTTTTTCTCGGTACAAATACTTGAAAATAGTGTGTGAAATAAGATACAGAAAGTAACATTTTAGATCAAGCCTGCAGTTATGCACATAAATAAAGCAGCACCTACATACTATAATATGACTAACCTGAAAACACAGCGTAACTTGAAAGAGCCTAATGAATGCTTGATAACTTATTTCACAAAATTGATAACAATGGCAAACCTAGCTATAGTTCCTATTAGTTAAGCATTTCAACTTAAATTCATCCCTAAAACTTGAACAAAGGTACACCTGGAGCAAAACTAGAAACACAAATTTTAATACTTAAGGAATGAAGTTTTACATTAAAAAGTGCTGTAAATTCTTTTCATCAGATTGTATGTTTAAATATTAAATACGGTCCCAAATTCTGACAAGTAACGGTGTCATTTGAAAGAGGTAACTTATGTTTTGACATTCAATAAACACAAGCCTAATATTATGTATAGCTGAAGTTAGGCTACACAATAGTGGGTAGTTTTCATGATCATTTTCAGGTGCATATATTCCATCCATTCAATATTATAATGTACATGCTGAAGGTAAGTTTTATATAAGTTTAGAGATTAACCAAACCTCATAATGGTTGTAACACTGTATAATTAATACCATATAAAAGCTATATTGTAAATACAGTGTACATTTTTTTGACACCACTACAGAAGTTATTTTTTACAAGTACATGTATATGTTGTTTATTCTGTAGACAAAGACATAAGGATGACATAAGAGTGTAGAAGCTCCAATGCTGTTAGTGTATATAAACTTGATTTTACAAGACAAGTATATACATGTACACTTTTTAGCTGTAAATTGGCATCTTTTAAATTCTGAAATAAACACATATAAATGGCACTATAATAATGTAAATATTTTCTTTATGTTAGTTTCTCACCAGCCAGACTCATCCTTTTTACAATCATAACTACAAAAGTCCAAAACTTTGTCACTAACAGCTTTAACAATAATCAAAAACGTTACAAAAATAGTATACCGAATATAAACAATAAATAAATACATCAGCAAAACTCACTTGTATACAATATCTACGAGACTATTACACATACATTGAACAAGTTCACAAAGGTAATATATTAATAAACAATAACCCCAAACAACCAATTTACATGTTATAGTACATAATCAGATACATTTATTTTCTTGTATACACAACAAACAACCACACTACAGACACATCATTATGGTTTCAATATTGAGACAACTTTCTGTCAAACGTCTTAGTTTTCAATATGAAAAATAAATTAGTTTAATAGCACTTCTAATACAACATTTAACCTATCAACTAATACACCTTGCAAACACACATACATACACTTCACAAACAAAACTGCATGCATCTAGTTTTCTTAATGATGATTTTGTGAATTATGCAATGATTCATACAAGAACTAAGCGCAAACAAGCAAGGTTACACTGACAAAGTTGAACAGAAGTGACTAATGTGGCTAAAAAAAAAAGAGAAACGAAACTGCAGATATTAACTATGAACTGAAGTAAACATACACATATCTTTGTCCAACATACTTTGTACTAAACTATGAAAACTACACGACTATAAATGGGTCTATGATGACATTTTATGTCTATGTGATATATTTACACATATGAGCACATAAATGAGTGATACACATTTTTGACATGTACACTATTTCAGTATTTGTATGATTATTTATACTCACTAAAACTGTCAGAACAAACAGCAGTTCATTTAAGTTTATATACTTTAAGTCTTAGGCAACTGTTTTCATTTTCAAACACAGGGTTTTCCTAATTTTTAAAAATGGCACTGTGTTGTAACATATTCTGTGTCAAGATTCATACAGCTGTTGCCAAACTGACTTCACAACCAGTGGAGCTTAGTTATCTTTACAATCATTATATTTGATATTTACACAATGTCATATCGTTTCCTATGAAGGAAGTCAAAAAGTTACTACTGACACAGGGTCTTATTTTAGCAGCATGTAACCTTTTTAGTTCAGAACGAAAGGTTTAATGCTTCCTCCATTTCTGCTGAATTAAAATGTTTTAATTTACCTAGCAATTCAAGCAGTATGAAAACATGCAGCTTGCTTATACAGTTTCGTGGAATAATTAACTGACAAGCTATTCTTAGACACTATAGTTAATGAGCATTTGATATATCACTTTTATCTGACTGAGAATTCAATCAATTAAATAACGAGACTCCTTTGGAATCCTGAGATATGTCTGTGAATAGGGTAATTGTGTAGATATATAGCTGAAGAGTCCATTGTGAGCCTGAGCACCGTCCACAAAGGGAGGTAACTGAGCTAGGTATCAAACGGCATCTTGAGTCGAGCCTCATCTTCCTTGGACTGTAAGATCTCACTCAGCTTCTTCTCTGTCATTTTACCATCGGATGCAAACTCTACAACAATCTTCTTATCTGCCAGTGTTGTATTGTGTAGACGTACGCCAAGCTGGAACATGAACAAATTATGTTTTAATATGTGTATGTGTATATTTACTTCAATGCAATACAGTTTTTTTTAAACAAAGCACAAAATTCAAGATTTCTGTCTGATTTCAAATTTTACTAGACTTTAAGGCGTTTACCAAAGATAGAGGGAGACATGTAAACGTAACAAAAATAAATAAATTCATAGTTACATGAAGTAAGATTTTTGCCTCTGCTTATAAAGTTTTTTGGATTTACATAAATATAATCCTTTATTTCCAAACATTTCATACAACAACAAATCAGTGACAAATATAAAAGACAAAAGTATCTAATTGACATCTTCATTTTTTTAAAAACAACAGCTGACACAGTGTTCTGCCAAGGCCGCGATTTTGCAACATTCTCGCTAAAAAATCCAAATGTCCAATACAAAATCGTCTAGGTGCGCCGTTTGTCGCATACGAATTTGCGTGGGGACGAACCCTAAACAAATATGCAGTGATCTCCCCTGATAAGCAGAATAACAATCGAAAGGTGTCAGACTGTTTCTCTTTGACTCGTAAGTCTTTTCGTTTTGCTTACGACCTTAAATCAATGTATTCATCTAAAATGACCATTGAATATTATTAACCACATATCTCACTCACATTTACATCACAAATAAAATGCTTTTGATCCTTTCTATATTTCAGAAACAGTGAAAGATTCCTGCAATCGTTTCTTAAACTTAATTCTTTTTTTATATAACAATTACAACGGATATTTTGTTAATCTATAATAGTTAAGACAAGGTTTCAGAACGTATTATATTACTGGAGTTTAGTTAATTAAAATTATCTTTATGCCGCGTGTGAAAATTGACTTGGAATAAATGGCTAAAGCTAACAGAAATTTGATATAGTCAACCATAAAGGAGAAGAACATGAAATGCAGAGTCTCTGATATTATGTATAAACATAATGATCATTATTTAAAGTTATACATCCCGCAGTGTTCCATTGTGTTTACAATTCAGAAAGTATGTAGGCTCGAATTTCTACAAGTACCGCAGGGACGTTGTGGTAAAAACCCTATTATGATTCAAAAGCGATGGTTAAACTTTCAAAACGAACATTAATTTTGTTTGCGTTTTATGCTCAATAATCAACTCAGAACCACAAAGAACATTTTGGTTTGATAAATGAAGCGTTTTGGACACGGTGATTATGTGAGTGGCGACATCGCGAAAACAGTTGACATATTGTCTATGCATTGGGTTTTTATCCGTAAAACGAGTTTTAAAACGAATTTGCAACTGATTAAAAGTATTTAGATGAAAACTAGTTTTTACGAAAATGGTGTTTGATTCACGACTCCAATTGTGTGACCCGTGGAAAACAACATACATAATAATAACAGTAATTCAAGAGAAAGCAAGAACACTTTTGAATTATTTTGTGAAGGGCCCTAGAGCTGTTGAAGTGGAATAAGAGTCAGAAAACTATTTCAGTAGCATGACAGTACAACTGTTTACATTACGTGTTAACAGTTTAAAGTAGCAGTTTGAAATTGTCAATTTATATGTCACAAGTTATGAGTTGTTCATCAATTATCCATATCGATGAATTGGTGGGATTAGAGGTATACCCATACATTAACGGTGACAACTTGTTATGAATTTTGATGTTTTTTTTAATACTACATAAACTTTGATGTCCCTTTAATGTTTTGAAAATGTCCCCTCATTTATTAATCCTAGGCAGAACACTGCTGATAATCTCCAGCTGTTGGTGTTGTTATACAAAAAGAAAAGAAAATTGATTAAAAATAGGTCAATACATGCATAACTTACTCTATGACTGATGGTGGTTTTAAATTCCACCAATGCAAATCCCTTCCCAGTATCTGTGCCTTTATACTTGGGTATCTTGACTGACTTCACACCACCTATGACAGCATAAATATTCATCTTGTACAATAATCAAACAGAAATCTCATGATCAAAGACATATACTAGGGTTTGAATACCTAAAATATGGTGGTAATAATAACATTTTATATTGAATTATTCATATCTTATCTGAAGGTGCTTTTCTTAGAACTTGAATGGACTTATATGTTTCTCTGATGCTTGATTGGAGGTCTACATTAACTTCCTGGTGAGAACACCACCTTACCACAAGCAGGTTTGTTCTAAAGATCTCTTCTATGACAGTAATATTAAACTTATTGGAATAGTTTTTTTTTAAAACAACACAATATTCACGATTTTTTGTCTTATTTCATATTTTGCCAGATAAGAACTTTACGCTTTTACCACAATTAAAGCTAATGAGAGATTTGGGAGAAATAGTTTCTCTGAATGGTTCAACTATTTCCTAACGTAACATAAGAGAGTTGCCATTCATTTGCCAAAAAAGTTCAGATTCTCCCTAAAAATGGAAAAGTCGTGCTTATTTTCTGTGGCAAGCTCGAGTGAGAGACTTTTTTACCTGTTCGTTTGAAATGCTCTAGTATCTGCTCTTTAGTAACATCCTCTGGCAAGTTTCCAACAAAAAGCAAGAGTTTCTTTGGTACATGAACACTTGTACTGTTCTCAAGTTTTTCTACTGCATCCACATAGTAGAACTTTTTCTTTTTTGCTGCTGGTCCTTCAGCTATGTCATTGTCTGCATTGTTTACAGTTTCATGTTTGGCCCTTTTCACAGGTGTGGCACTTTGAGGAGTTTTATAGTTTTTGTCTTTGGTTATTGCTGAACTGGGAGGGGATGAAGATGATTTTGATTTGCTGTTGGCTGATTCTGAGGGGTGATGCTTAGTACTGCTTTGTCTGCTTGTAGTGACAGATCTCTCTGGAGCTGTACTTGCTGAAAGGTTAATGCATTGCGTTAGATAAATATTAAATGACAAACAACAAGTAATGATTTAATGATTACTTCTAACATTGTATTATACCTTGGTCTTGGAATCAATTTAATACAAACTCATAAAAGCACTGTTGTTTTATAGATGTAAATCTCTTGCCAGAAAGCAACACAAGTGTTTTTAAAGGCTAGATTCACAGCATGTCTTAGTTTGACTGCACTTACTTCTGTATAGCAACTCATTAATGATTAAACACAATTTGTTCTTCTGTGGTGTTCCATTCTTTAGTTTAACTCATATAGTACACTCAACCAAGAAACTAAATTAACATATTAAAACTGTTACAAATATTTACAATACCTCTAGTCACTCTTGCATGCTGCTGCTTTTTTTCTTCTTGCCATTTCTTTTTCTTCTCAGACTTTGCCATGGTCCATGAACCTGAAAACAATAAAAGTTTTGATAGCAATGCATTGTGCAATGCACGTTAAAGTAGAGAACTGTTCTAAAAATGTAAGCATCAACATGAGTACTTGAGTCATGTTAGCTGAGCAACTAGAGCAAATACACAGACAAAATTCAAAAGCACACATTACTAAAAAGGAAATGGAAAACACCAACAGTTAACCATTGACACTTTATACAGATTACCTCAGTCCTGGTGCTGGGATGTAGAGAAGAATATGCTACAACTGTCTGGCCCCATACATGATACAATAAGTGGTAGATAAGTTATAGGCACAGACAGATAAGTGGTGCATACAGGTGAATACAACTAGATACTACACAACCCTTTCCACACGGTCACCAAAGGCTGGTAGCATCAAGGTTAGAAACACATCTCTAACTGTAGTAGGAGAGGCAACCAGTTACCCTACCTTGATGTCACCTTTGACAAATGGCTAAAAGGGACGCCCGTCTTAGCATGTGTGGAAATACAGGCCATGAAGAACCTGTCCATTGTCCAAAAACTACCTGGGAGGAGATAATGAAGGCAGTGTACCAAGCAGTCAGGCACAATGTGTATTATGGATCCCCAGCATGGATGTCCACTGCTAAGACCAAACAGAATATGCTCGATCAAGTCCAAAACTAAGCTGTACCTGTCGCCAAGGCACTTACCGGTATACAGGCCAATAAATACCAGTTCTTGCCAGATCACCCTGTGTCACAGAAAACAGAGGGCCTCACTACTAAGAATCATCTGAAGTGAAAAAGGTTTTTCATGAAGCAAAGGTGTTCACAAAAGCAATTGCTGCCAAACATGGACCACCTATAAACTTGTTTGACAGAAAAAACACACACACTCCGATATGGAACAAAAACTGTCCATCATAGATATCATAACTACTGTTCAACAACTTCATCTGGTAGTGACAGATGACAAAACCAAGAAATCCCTTAGACAAGCCATGTGATGATGATCTCTGATTAAAATCATGTATACACAGACTATTGAGCAACAGCTGCTGCTTTCCAAGCTAGTATTTTTATCTGTCAGACAACAGAAATAGTTGAAACAGGACGTGTTGCAATAGTACACAGCAGAAATTGAAGCCATCATACAAGCAGTCCTCACAGTAATTAAGAGTTTTCCAAGGACTGTTCCCAGTTTGTAGTCCCAATTGATGCTCTGTCTATTCTAGAAGCCCTTCGCAAACTCAAACTGCCTTCACTTCCCAGAACCCTTGGACAGCTAAGCCAAACCAGACACATGGCTCATCAGTGGATTCCAATTTCCAGCTCCTTGTGGGATCCCAGGAAAAAAGGTCAGACACGCTGGCAACACTTTGAGCTAAGGGTGACCTGCCACAAAACAACGTAAGCTGTGAGGTCAGGGTGGCCCAAACAGTGACTTTATAAGTGTTGATCATTACTTTAATATCTTAGATAGAGAAGAACAAGTCACCATATTCAGGCTTTGCATGGGACACAATAGGCTTAATGAATACATGCATTCAAACTGACCTCATCATCTCAATGCTCATTGGGCATGGAACAACAAACTGCAGAGCATAAACTACAACAATGCCACCGTTGTTTCCTTGAGCAAGAAACTTTACTCTAATTGCTTAGTACTGGTTGGTTCCAGGAACGGATTCAAGCGTGATTTACATAAGCAAAAAAGTGCTTGTTTCACAATCAAACTAAAATAAATTAGTATAAACTATAAACAATGCCCCCAGCTAGAGTACCATGACAGTGATGACCGGACATTTAACTTTTAACTGGTCTGTTATTTTTTTGTTCCTTCCTTTTTGGTGAAAAGTTAAATATTTTTACTGGACCTACTTATTTTTAACCAGTCATGGGCTACATACAAGTGTCTTTGGTAGATACTGGTGTGGCCAGTTTTTAAAAGTATAGGGAGAAAGCTGTACAGTAAGGCTGAAGAAGTGAAGAGGCGTCTTTCATTGATGCGGTTGGGTTGACAATGTAGTCTGGTGTGGATACAACGAGGAACATTGATTTTTTGCAGGGCCACTATCTATCCATGGACAACACTGTTAAGCTGGCAAAATGTGTTTGTAGTTTGCAAAGTTCTTTTCCATAGTACACATAGACATAGTTATGGAATGTTAAAGCATGAATTTAAATAATGCAACAATGATTGAAAAAAAGCTGTGGAAAAGTGTGTACATGACTAAATACATGTTCCCCTTTTACATGACTAGAACTCCAAATACACACGCAACAGAAAGCATTTATCAATAATTAGTTAATTCTCTAAATTCAAAACGCAAATGACAGGAATACAAGTGTCTCTTGCGCTATCAAAAGTGAGTATAAGACTGTTTTATCCGAAACAGTATGTCCGAATATGTATCAATTTAATAAAAATCGGTTTAAAATAGTTACGCTTACATTTACATAAATGCATAGTGAACATTGAGTGTAGTTGTTGTTTTGTAAACTGTGGATTCATGAAAAATATCAAATATGGAAATTTACCAATAAAACGTCGGGATATCTTTTGTGTTGTTGTTCCTCGAATGAAGACAAATTAACCGACACAGTTTTCAGCAGACAGAATCAAAAACAATGAAACCAATAGCTGAAAACGCACCAACAGAAACACTTTTCCCATAATTTTTACCAAAACGTTGATTTAGCGCCAGCAGACAGTCCGATTTCAAATGTGTTTCCTACATCATTTAAACAGAGAAAACATTTCTAAGAAGTATATATGACCCCAAAAGACCAGGTATCGCTGTATAGCATATACCATTACCTAAACAATCACTGTGTGAGTTTCTATCATGGCCATGTGGATGGTGGATACAACAATGACCTAACTGCTCGAAAATATACAATTTAAACGATTTTTCAAGTAAAAACGGGGGTTAGATTAGCAGTATCTGTGACCCCAAAAGACCGGGTATCACCTAAACAATGGCACCCCAATATGTGTATAATACGACTGTTCGCACAAATTGGGTATTAGATCCAGTTAAGAGCAGTAATTCATTTTGTGTGTGAAAAATCATATAAATTACATGTTTTCGGGCAGTTAGGTCATTGTTGCTTCAACCAATCCCCTGATAGAAACTCATACAGGGTTTCATTGTTTAGGTAATTATATATGCTATACAGTGATAACCGGTCTTTTGGGTCACATATACTGTTAAGAGCAGACTTTCGTATTTGAATGACCTAGCTAAACCCCATCTATGTTTGAACAATCGTATTATACACATATGTTCGGGCAGTTAGGTCATTGTTGCTGCAACAAACCCCATGATTGAGACTCATACAGGGTGCCATTGGTTAGGTAATATAATATGCTATACAGTGATACCCAGTCTTTAGGGATCACATATACTGTTAAGGGTATTTGAATGACCTGACCCCCATTTGTGTGTGAACAATCGTATAAATTACATATTTTCGAGCAGTTAAGTCATTGTTGCATTCATCATCCCCATGATAGAGACTCATGCAGGGTGCCATTGTTTAGGTAATTGTATACGCTAATACAGTGATACCCGGTCTGTTGGGGGAAGAGCAGTAATTCGCGTTTGAATAACCTGACCCCTCATTTTTGTTTGAAAATAGTAATACCTATGTATATGTTTAGCAGTAATTAAGTCATTGCTGCACCCACCTAATCCATGATAGAGGCCCTGTTTAGATACATAATTCCTTGGTGATAACCCGTTTTATTTAGTCACTTATATCAAATGTTGTGTTGTGTTTAAATAATTTAGATTGGAAAGAGTGTCTGCTGAGAATAATGTTCGCTTTAATTAATACATGATTTGGTTGGTTTAATGTGTTCTGGTTTGCTATCTGAAGTAATATTTTCATAGTTGATATTTGTTGGTACTGTTTGAGGAAAATGTTCTTATAAGTTAACGACAATATAAATATAAGGTTGTATGTATGCATGTAAATATAAAGCAAAAAGCGAAAACATGTTCTCGTTATTTAGTAAATTTGTACTCCTAAATCCAATCCAAGACGTCACAGTCCTTATACTTTGCCGTATGTTATGGTATGCTTACTCAATATGTATACGCAATGTTTACCGATAGTGTCGGCTGGATTGTTTGTCTGCTGAGTGCGTCTGCTGATTTGGCTTTAGCAGCTTCTTGTCGCCGTTGATCACTTTGGACTTTTGACGAATATACTTCGTCGTTGTCATCCTCTTGTACTAATGCGCTTTGTACTTTACTCTCTTGTTTGTTTGTCCTTTGTAACGGAAAAAGCTGATACGTTTAAACATTTACAATTTGTTTGTCTCTGTAATGTATTGTGTTAAGGGGTCTATAAGGGCTTCCTTTGCTGCTATTCGAATATCGCACGGAACCTCACCTGTCAGCACTCCTATAAGCTGACCATAATGCAATGTATGCCAAAAATGTACAATAGTTCATCTGTTCGTCTTTCAAGTTGTTCCCTTTGTTTTGAAAATCTTTCACAGTAAAAATGTAGTGGTCCACTGTCTCCGTTTTACCGCCTCTTCGATAGCCTAGTGGTAGAGTGCTGGCTTCGAGTGCGGGAGGTCCCAGGTTAAATCCCTACATAGTCAAGGACCACGTCATACCAAAGACGTTATAAAAATGGCACCAGTAGTTCCCTTGTTTAGCGCTGAACATTAAAAAGGGAAATACTGGCTCTTTCTTAAGAATTACGATAGGAAAATAAATGTAATGGATAAAATCTGGGATAGAAAATCCTTCGAAGTTGGAGGTCATTGACCACGCAGAACCGACAAAAGTCGAACGCTAAAAAACAAACTGTCTCCGCTAAATGGCATGTGAGATTGCACGGCCTCCGAAAGATGCCCGTGTGGCGATCGTGCAATGCTAGACCGATATGTCTACGGGACACGGCTGCGGCCAAATGTCCCGTCACAAATGCCAACAGGATACTGGAAAAAATATGTACCTTCCATCAAAGTAATACTATGCGCATCTGAACACATTTGTTCACTCGTACGATATTGCTTCAGAAGCTTTAAACAACTTTAAAA
>ENA-OREC01000656-OREC01000656.1-marine-metagenome-genome-assembly--contig:-NODE-656-length-14641-cov-13.694658_pt1 | contig 14641 bp, 6 predicted proteins | sample MGYA00248626_ERZ508543 | MGnify/ENA primary metagenome ERZ508543 (study PRJEB26211, sample SAMN05518279) | marine metagenome | isolation source: Puget Sound, Washington, USA | host: Bankia setacea... | reverse complement strand
TGTTCTAACCATAGTTTAAGTGTATGATTCTATTAATGTTCTAACCATAGTTTAAGTGTATGATTCTATTAATGTTCTAACCATAGTTTAAGTGTATTTCTATTAATGTTCTAACCATAGTTTAAGTGTATGATTCTATTAATGTTCTAACCATAGTTGAAGTGTATTTCTATTAATGTTTCTACTATAGTGTTAGTGTATTCAGTAAATTGGGTTTTAATCTTGCAGCAGAAATAGTATAGCTGTCCTAATATATTGGCTACTGGCATGCACACGGGTACAGTTCAGCACAAAGTTCAATTTCAAATAGCTTTTACCTCAAACCTTGTCGAATATGTAACTCTCACAAAAATGTTATCAAACTAGACAGATATTTAGTTGTATACATTAACTACCATCTTGAAGATATCCTAGACAACAGTTTCAAATGAGCCTGTTATGGGTAAACTTTTCAGATAAGGTATAATGCCATTTATTTGAGTTGTTAAAAGCAAACAACCATTAACACTACAAAGATATACATGTACCTGAAACTTAGAAATTAGTTTATGTTTCTTATTTTGTAAAATATCAACTGATTGTCTTTTAAAGGACAACTATCAAACTTCAGATGTGTGACTTTAGTAAGACACCCTATCATTGATATCTAAATAATAAGGAAAGGGAGGGAGGGTGCTCACATTGTGGTAAATGTCGTATAGCTTTATGTATATACCCTTGTCACAACAATTGATAGCTATTTGATATGAAGCAAAAAATTGCAAAATAAAGAAAACAAATTAAGGGAACCAAAAGTCAGCTCAAAATTGAGTTCAATATTGTAGTAGTTGGGTATCTTTGTAGGTAAGAAAAATCATAAGACGTGTACTCCATTCAGGAAATTTGCTAGCTTTACAGTACTATGTAAAATAACCTTTTAGGTACATAGTTACCAGCTTGGTGATCAATTAGTAGAAATCATTTTATCACTGACAATAACTGCAGGCCTATATATCCTATCTTATGGCTATCAGTGTAGACTTAGGGTGGGGTATTACAGTGATAAAACACACAATATAAGAGGATGTCACCCCCTTCACCCTTGGAATCCTTGGAGTACCAGTTATAGATTCTGATATTATTGTGCACACTTTGTTTAACGAAAATGAGTTTTTGTATAATCAGGAGTGACATAAATGTTAAGTTGGTGAACTATGACTTTATTTCAATTTAAAAATATTAACTTAATCCAAATACAATTTGCTCAAAAGTTGAATCCGGCGTACCAAACCTCGGCCTTCAGAATACTACGGTATTTAAAAGGAGCAGGACTTATTTGTTCAAAAAGGGATGTTTCAATTCATATATCTCAAACTCTACTTGTAATGTACATTCTATACTATCTATATATGTATACTAATGTATGACAGTCTGATAAGTGATGAATACTGCTTAAGCTTTAACACACAATGAACAATACATTTATATCTTTAAATCTGGAACCAGCCAGTACTATACCATTAACAATGTTGCTTTCTAAATTGCCTTGTTAACAATGAGTGCTCAGGGCTTAGTCAACAAGTTTGGTTTGGTTTTGACGATATTTAAGGAGGGGGCTTATTTGACATTTAAGTCAATCTTCCATAAGCCCCTCAATTTAATTTAGTTTGATTGAAAACTCACGCTCAAATTCTTTCCTGGAACCAACCAGTACTTAGCAATAAGGGTAAAGTGTCTTTGCTCAAGGAACCAGCGGGGGCTTTTGATGGGCCTCGAACCTATGACCTCTGCATTACGAGCCAGACACACAACCTACTGTGCCACGCCACCCCTTGAGCTCTACATCTGTAGACACTTACATGAGTACAGAGATAAAATGAGTCATATTTTTAAGAACAAAACAAATGGTCAACAATTTTTAGGATTATGAAATCCAGCTCTGATGAGTGCAACTGAATGCTACACAACTAGAAGGCCTTGTAGAGGTATGGTGTTGAATACTGTACCTTAAACCATATGTGAATGCAAATCAAAGTTTCTGAAACCTATCCACTAATGAATTCTCAAGAACTAAGCTACGCTATCAAGAAACCAGTGGTAGAACTTATCAAACTACTTTTATGAACAAATATCTTCCCATAATAACATCTGTTTCACTTCAACCATACAATACATACACAATCTCATCTAATATAAAGTATAACCTAAAAAAGGGGTTTTCAATTAGAGAAAAACAGCTGTTATTGAATAGTTTTAAATCTCAACAGATTAGACACATTTCTGCCCATTTTGTTAATAAACAGACAATACAATACAGTAACCCCCCCCCCACCCCCCCGCTTTAAACCACCCCAAAATTAAGACCACTCCACTATTAAGACCACCATTCTAAATACCCATTTCATTGATTTCTTCTTTATCTTAACTCAATAGTAAGACTATCCCCATTATAAAGACTATTTTTCCTCAGACCAAGTGGTGGTTTTAATAGCTGAGTTTTACTGTACTATTACTTTGTTTGTGTTCAATAGTGAAGCACCAAAACATGATCCATTAATGTTAACTCATAAATACAAGGCATATTATAACACAGTCCATGTCAGTGAGAAATTAAGACATTGATATTGCTAAAATAATAATTTGATACTACTTTACCAACACTCTCAATTGCGTTATGTCCAAGGTTCCAGTATATACATGAATGTTCTTTCCTTTCCTTGCATGATAGAATTACATACATATGACTCAATTATAGGCGTCATTTCATTCCTAATTATTTAATGTTCGAAAATAAAAATATATTAAGAAATAGCATATTACTACTTGTATAATAAATGCTTCTTATGAAGGAATCTGTGTTGAGTTTGAAAGAAGAAGAAAACACAACATTGTTTTTCCTACTTTCAAATTGCCCGCAAGTACTAGAAATATTTTATGACTGGCTCGTTAAATACTGTTTATGTGGATTTCTATATATGATTACTAGGCTGTAAGATTGAGTTTGATGTCCATATATTCCACAAGGGCATTATTTCATAAGTACTTTGTGGCTATGATTAGTACAGATGAAAATGTAAATTTTGGATTTCAAGCTAAACTCCACCTTTAATATTCAAAAACAAACATGAAACTATGAATGTTTACAGTACACATTTCAAAATAACAATGTACATTATAAGTTATAAATCATTCATATTTATGTTAATGTCTTATTGCGCACAATGCATTGGTGTTGTTTACAGATATTTAATCATATCAGACTTATAGTAGAGCTACATTCAGGTTTGTGGCAAATTTATATGATAAGTTTAAAATTTAATGAATTTAAGACATTTCAGAAAATAAGCATAACTGGTAACAAGAAATTGGTATCTTAAATAGTGTTACATGTACTCTGCTGAAGCCTTTGGGAGGTTTTGTATCTCTCTACCTCTCTAGCTTCTGACAAGACAAACTCCCCTGCTCTTGAGTGTCAGTAATTACAACACACATTGGCCATGTCTTTCATCAGGAAAATGGGCCTATCAGGTAAAACACACATGTGCAGAGACATTGTACAACTTAAACTTCAGATTTGTACCTAAATAATAGTCTAAGAATTAAACCCATGTGTACATGTAGCAAGTGTGACCGGACCACACATGATACATCTCTTACTTTGTGTCAAGTGACCACACATAATACATCTCTTACTTTGTGTCAAGTATCATGTTTTGGCACAGCCACTCTACATCTATAAGAGTAACTATATCAGCACATCAAAGGGAGATAAACTATCTATCAAAGGGAGACTATCTGTTGGATTTCTCAAAAATAAGTGCCAAAATAACTTCCACTGATAAGATGATGAGAGTGAAGTTACAGTGAATGCATGTAAACACCATGTCCTCAATATATACATATACAGCTGTTTGCACACTGGCTCAAATCTTTATCAGCAGACGGCGGGGTTGAACGGAAAACTGTCATAACTTTAACATATATGTGAAGTATGTAGGCAGCTAAGATAGGTTATTGTTGCACTCAGGAAACACTAACAATGCATAATGCACAATACTGAACACAAATTTCCTTTTTACTGTCAAAACAAATTCATATCACATTGTATGGTTCATTCGAAAAAAATAAATAAAAAAGGTGATATCATTGACAAAGAAAAATAGACATATTGATTGTCATGAAGCTGTTAGTAAAAAATCATCAAGGCCAAGCAGTACCAGTTCACATTTACAGAAAAAGTTTACGACATTATTTTAAATTAGAGTGGATATTGCCATGGTTTCACTTTACATTTTTTCTCCACTTTAACAACAAAGTTCTATGGTCAATGCCCACAAACTGATTTCAGATCGAGATAAATGAGATAAATAGAAAGAATAGTTCAGGAACAGTGACTCAGCAGAAACTAAACAAGCAAATTTAGCATGTTTCTCAAGTTTCATTGTGTATATAGATACTCAGGTAATGTTTATAATACAGTCGTGACTTGATGTTATTGTCCTTTAGAGTATCAAATAGCCATTCAGCAATTTTATGGTCTATTATCATAAAGTTGTTGATTACCCTTCTAGCAATTGTATGGTCTTTAGCAGAATGAACATGACATTTACAAGGTACCGGTAAAAAATAAATAAAAAAAATGCTATGTTCAGGAGTTTTAACGTTAACCTTGTTGTTTGACTGTATTCAAATTGAAACATACATTTTCATACAAATTACAAAACAACTCATTTCTAAAACTCTTTTAAGTCATTTTTTGGAGATTTGTTATATTTGGTATAGTTGAAATCATCTTTTCAAGCTCTTTCTATTGGTACTACATACATGGTTCTAGAATGTATATATAACTCACATAAAACGCAATTCCAGAATCCTGTGTGGTGTTTCAACTTTTTTTTTAATTGACCAAAAGCACCTATGGTTTCTGGAAATAATGCAACAATATGCTGATTTCAGAGAGCAATTAACTTACATCAGTGAGTCAAAGGACAGCTGGACATATATAAGATTTACTTCATCTTTAAAAGAAGTTAAATATCAAGATGAACAAAATAGCAAATAAGTAAATCGCATACCTTCAGCTGTTATTACAACCGTCATCATATTCCAAGCTATTTTTTAAAACTTTCTACAGCAAGAGGAAGTTATAGATAAGAAATCACAGGCTTATCATTCTTCCGTGGTGGGGTGAACATTTATCAGACCAATCATAAACTAGATCCTTAACCTTCGTTGTGATAACGAGAAATACAGGTTTACATTCGATTCTAACATTATGTTCATAAAAGGTAAAAAAACATTTTATCTGAAGAGCGATAAATGTTCAAATTAGCAGACAAGTTCATGATAAACCTTAAATTGAGAAAATAATTAAATAGCATGGAGGAAAATATTATACCTATAAAAAACACAAGAAACACATAATATCATATATCTTACAAGATCAAGGAAAATCTAGTGGAATATTGTATTCTGTTAAAACTAGAGCTTTCATATGATTGCATGTGATTAGTATCCCTCCTTTGTCACAAAAAATAAAACATAATATGAAAAAAAATCATTTAGATTACTTAATTAAAACACTGTGGAAGAAGCTTGAGACAATTTTTTTTCTCTAAATGGAAATACAAGAACTTCGAAAAAGGGGCATAACTCTGGAATCCCTGAGCAGTGCCTCCCTTAAAATATGTCATGCAAATCTACTCTTTATAGGGATCTTGACTTGTGTAGCATTAGTTTTATTTATATGAGTTGAAAACTGAGGAAGGATAATTTGAGTTTAAGACACAAACTTTCACCAACAGACACAGCACCTGTAGCGTGATAACTCCAGTATATCCCCCCTAATAAACCACTTAATTCATTACCGGTAGTTGGGGTACCGGGAGTTGGGGTACCTGTTATCATAAAATCAATAGACATGGACGCTATGTTACAAATCAAACTTCTGTTTCTTTGAGAATTTTAACAAGCTGTAGGTGATTTTTACAGATATGTGAACAACTAGGATGTTCAGATTAGCTGTTTATATGACTGCTTTATAATCAATGACCTGAATATGAAAACACTTTAAGCCTTCAATGGGAAATAAACGTTGTGTGCAGGGGCTATTTTGCACAATTGATCCGTTACTTTAAAGTGTTTCTCTGTACATCATAAGAGGTAATAGAAGAAAACAACAGGAAACAGGGACCTGTGGTCATTTGATACTGATCATTAAACAGATACATTTGTAGTATACTTAACATTAAATAGACATTTTAAGTTATACAAACATTAAGCAGACTGGTACATGTAAATAGATTAAATATATGTTAACGTTTTGACTCATAGCCTGTTATCAGCATATATTATCTATATTAAACTGTTTTTAAAACTCATCGTTACAGATTATATTTTGCGTGTTGTCCAAATAATTTATTATCTTGAAACTAAATTTATTACTTTACATGTTGTAGTGTGCCTGCTGGTGTTACTTCAATGCTTTCTCTATGATACAGAAATCAAGTACATGCAATAAATATTGAAATGAATGATAGATGCAAAAATGTGTGATATATATCATTGTGAACATTCGTCTGCGTAGGCTCGTCTCAAGCTACTTAAAATAAAGCTGCATACACGTATATGATCCTGTACACAAATCACCTTGAACAGAATTTACTGATAACGTATCACCAAGTCAGAAAAAAGAAATTATTACAGAAGTTTTCCCAATTTGTAGCAAAAGCAATGTAGTGCAGTCTAGTTTACATCATTAATAAAAGTTATTCAAAAAAACTTAATACAAATTCTATTGTTAGCGCTGGCAAGAAAAGACAAGGATATCTCTGGTCACTTTTGACATAGTCAGTGACCAGGCTCTAGTCAGGTCTAACATTGCAACATTTCCAGTAAGTGTTTAGGGATTTTTTCAGGTTAACCTTGATTATATTGGGAAATATTAAAGGCAGGAAAAAAGCTTTTATGAGTGGTGATGGAAGACTGGTAAGTCCAACCATCAGAACAGAGTAGGGGGGGACTCTCACTGCAGAGTTTGGCTTACATACCATACCCTGCTGTGAGGTGGTTCAACCAATGAGTGGGCTTCTCATTTTAAGAGTCAATTTCAAAAACCTTTGATGAAGTTATACAGTTCTAAAAGCACTAGACACTGGGATATCTTAGTAACTTGCTATTTTCCAAGGGAGTATGATTGTACACTGTCTTTATTTTTGCAGAAAAAACTCTATTACTAAAAGACCTTATTTTGATAACAGAACAAAAGTCAAAAGTAGAAGAGCCAGAAAAGTACCCTGTTTGCTTATGAGTCATTCTGCTTTCATAAATAAACTTTAATAGTGTACTCCTTCCAAAATTTAATCACAAAAAACAGTATTCAAGCTGTGGTGCAGAACACTTCCTTCTTTCAAGGTGAACTCTGTATTCTCCACTGTCCTCATTCACTGTTACATGTGTGTAGCTTAGTTCTTACAATCTCTAACATTTCAACTTCAGGGAAAACAGGACTGTGTAGATTCTCCATCTTTTAAGCTCATTATCAAGCAAATCTCATCCTTTAAAGCATGCAAGTATAGATAAAGGTGTATCACTCCTGTATCTTCATGATAAAAATAATGAAATATCTCCAGCTATAAGTACCTGATACATGTGTTTAACAAAGGCCAAACTAGTTCAAACCTTCTTGAGCATGAAAGAAAAAGAAATTGAGACAAAACTGATCAGTGTTTGAATAGTCGTATTTTGTAACTGCGGCAAGCTGTCAGAAAATATACTTAAAGTGCATGTACCTGTATCTCTATAATATCTATCCATCATGCATAATCCATTTCAATGGGCATTAGAACTGTAAGACTCCTTCATGAGAAAACAATGAACCAACAAGGTTAATTACTATCTACCTTACCATTGGTTACAACCGCTATACATAACATGTCTGACTAATAAAAACAATCAGAATCGACATAAAAAGAGGGAGAAAATGTGAAACCTAGTGAATAATTGATCATATATCCAATCCCCTATCATTGATTGTTGTGTTACACAGGAAGATATGATGTGTTTGGTCCTACAGTAACGAAACAGCTGTATCTGGTCATTGTAATTGATAGAACTTACACCATTCTAGCATTTATATCCCATACATTCAACTATGCAGTGTAGTAATCAGCACCTGGTGTGAGAGGAAAACAAAACCATCTGCTTCTTTATTTAATTGCATTTAGTACAGTTTGCCTTGTGCCCTTTAGAATAATGAACTATTAAACAGATTGTGAGATTACCATCTTTAATATTGATAAAAGATGCAAATGTAAACTTGATAGCTGCATGAGCATAATACTGACATCTTAGGACAAGCAAGAGATTTTGATTAATCATAGCATGAAGTAATGTATATAATAGTGTTTGTTGTTCACAGGTTTTAAACCAATGGTAGGAAGGTTACTGCATCAGGCACTCGACCATAAACAATGTAAACAAACCATTTATTTATTCACATTCTACATTATTTTGAAACTGAATTCATTTAAGCTTCATAGTGCACCAAACATCCCATTGGGTAAACAACTAATGTCCATATCTGAGATGTTTTGCTGAATTAAGCCTGAAAGTGGAATAAGTACAATGTATTATGGTGTTTCCTAGACTATATTTAGATTTGTTTACCAACAGAGGCAGCATAAATTCCATGTTAGACAGTGAACCAGTCAATACTATACCCAATACGGACATATTCAGTGAGTTTGATAATTAATGAGACATTCGGTGCTCTGTACCTTTTCAGTGAAATTTGAAGTTTAATATTTAAAGCAATTAATGTACATTCCATGTTTTGTATATATTGTGTAAGTGCGTACCAATAACGTAGTATCTTATTGGTTTTAAGTTGTATTGTGTACCAAATACTTTATATGAAATACTTTCAAAAGCTGTGCGTGTTATTTCATATAAAAGTTAGAGTCATTTTCTACTTGATACTCTAGGTAACTAAACTAGGACACATGGAAAGGTATTTATAAAAGCATGATGTGGACCATTAGTCTAACACATGGTACATGTCAAATCGCCGGGTCTCTTACATTTCAGAACAAAAGACTTGAAATCTAACAATATTTTAGCCATTGATAAAATATCTTTTAGGAATAAATCGGAATTTGAAACCAGCTTGTGTACATGTTTCCAGCCTGTTTACTATAAAACAACCAAGTAGCTGGTGCAGTGGTTACAGAATCGCCTTCTCACTGCTGGGACCCAGGTTCAGTACAAGGCGTCTACATGTGAGATGGTCATGTGGTCACCAAACTGCAGGACTGACATTTGGGTTTCCTCCCACACAAAGAACACAAACGCAAAGATTAGGTGCCAACAAGAATTATTGGTATATAGTTCCATTAACTTGTTTTATAATTGTTGTAAAGTAAATTAAAAAGTTCAAGACAACATCCAAGTAACCACCTATTAACTTATACATGTAGGTATTAAACAACCAAATAGTGTTACACATATGTAAATGTGCAAGTTTGTATATGTATGCTATTGTGTCCATTCTATATATACAGTAACTTGCTATTGTCAATGTATAATTAAGGAACGATGAATAAAACACAGAGTTTAAAAGCAAGATTTCGGTTTGATGTTATTGTTGAGTTTATATTTCAGTACATCCCTGTTATACAAGACTGAAACGTGATAGTTTAGTCAAGAGGTGTTGAACAGTGTCAACAGAACAGTGGAGCCAGGTGGGGAAACACTGGTCTGTCAATGCTACTGTACATATTTCTTCCGTGACGAGTTTAGAACAAATGTAAATAGACCGGTAAACAAATAGTTAGACGTATTAAACATAGAAACACTAACCTGTCTAGTGGTTTAGTTATCTCATGGCGTAAATACACAGAAATAATTCCAGAATATGCACAGGTGAAATTGCGCTTCGTTACAGTCACACCCAGCACAATTGTCAAATGTTCATGCTTCAGCGAACATCTAGAGATTTACCTTGCTACGTCACCAGCTGCACATGCCCACTCACCTGGCTAATATTTACACAGTTTTCTACAATTTTACTCACAATAAGATAAAGAAATATATATACGAGGACTAATAATTTGATTAAACAACTGCATTTGTCCAAATCGGCGTCTCAATTACACCATTTTAACGGATATTCCCGGTATAAAGCGAGGAAACACCTGAGTGACGTCATCCGTCAAACCTGTTTGACCAGGTAAGATAATTGGTACACAGCTTGACAGTGCAACACGAGTTATCCTCTCTTGGTACCTACAGTTTTTGCTGCAAATTAACGCAAAAATTTAATAAAACAAAAACAGTATACGTATTAATTTCTCAGTACAGGTTTAACAGTCCAAACAGTTAGTAAAACGCCACACAGCTATATCTATAGTTAATAGGTCCGTGAAAACATGTAGTAAATTATGTACATGTGCACCAAATGTTTGTCATGAAATAAAAAAAATACGTAGAGAAATATTGAAAGCAATCAGTCTGCATATACGATAGGACTGCTTGAAAGCGGTGTTTTGAACATGTGCACTTTGTTAGAAAATAAACATAAACATACTGCCTTCTCGATAGCCTAGTGGTAGAGTACGTGGTGGCTTTGAGAGCGGGAGGTCCCGGGTTCAAACCCCAGTCAAAGACTGCCTAATACCCCAAAAAGGAAAACACTGGCTCTTTCTCAAATAGCAATAATTCGCAAAAATACCATTTTTGAGGGCCTTATAGGAGATGACTTAAATGTCAAATGATTTCAGTCGTCAAAACAAATAAAAAATCTTCATTTGATATTTCATTTCACAGATGCTGTTCTTCTCCAGTAAAACGTTCCATCATTCATTCAACATGCTGAGCTATGCCAGATAAATCAAACTCTGTGATCATCTTATTCAGAATTCTTCCTCGTGTTTAACCTCTTTCGTTGTGTAAGATTCAGTCTTGCACTCGGTGGCTCCCTGGATAGTGAGATGGTCTCCAAGGAGAGTTGTATCCTGTGTACATAGTGAGACACAAGAATATCCGGGTGTGATATCCTAGTTCTTATGAATATAACACTTGGTATTTTAACATGCCATATCAGCCATCACAGGCACTATCCATAACAACTTAGATACCAAATTTAAATTTAATTTAATTTACATTTGATATATTTTTTAACCCTCAAGTAACGAAATCAGACGGTAAATCTGTTGGTAAAACTTAGTGTCCATTGTGTCCTGGACCATTTAATGTTTATACTTCTTTTATTGTTGTTTATTCAGAGCCTTTTAAAGCTTGGAATGTCATGTGATAAAATGAACACAATCTTGTACACATTAAGCATGTTGTACAAACTTCATGAATAACTAAGTGTAAGAAATGTGAATATTTGCATATAACATTTACAAATAACAAGGATTTCATATCAGTTTCTAGTTTATGTATAAATACAATGTACATATATTTATATGAGTTGATGGCATACAATGTACATACATGTATATGTAAATGAGGTACATTTTCACATCTTAACATTCACATTTACTCTCGCATATGTCTCTTTCATGGTCAAAAACTAAACAAAATATTCTCCCTATCAATGTCAGTTCATTTGTGTAGAGCTGGGTATCCGTTGTGTAGAACTGTGTATCTGTTTTACTAAAGCACTTACACAACACATCAAGTTCTGTAATCATTTCTGATCTTAATGACTCTTGAACAGCTGATGAGGTCAAAGATGTAAATACAGTATACAACACAATAACAACAAAGGTATCTGGAAAATGAAAGTTATGTTGGATTTAATTTTGACATTTGGCTTATTTGACATCTAAGTCTGTTTTCCATAAGGATCTCACTTTATTTTAGATTGATTGTGAAAAATGCATGAATCCGTTCCTGAAACCAACCAGTACTAAGCAATGATGGGACATCTTCTTGCTCAAGGAAACAACTGGAGCCTTTGATGGGGTTCAATAACCCACGTCTGAGAGGATCTCAAGAGTGTTAGTCTGGTTTTTCATATCTGATTCAATTAGTATGTTGTTGTTGTTTTTTAATGCTCTGGGATAGATTAATAAATACAAGGATTGAATAAATCAGCTTGACTTTTCCCCGATCATTCAACATTAGTTTCACTTTTGCTATCAATAACACCCATGTGACATTTTGCTCTCTTCACTCTAGTTCTGTTATTTATGAACTTACAATTCACGTATACAACCAATTATTGTTTCATATAAACCAGAAATTACCTACATGTATCTTCCTTTGTGTATGCTCTATCAATGAACTCCTGTCTTCAAATCCTGTTTCTTATACAAATTCATTTCAGAAATTTGCTTGAAAAAGCCACCAATCAAACAACCTATCATTTGCACATTAAACCACCCATGACTTTCAGAGAAGCATCTGCAGGCAATACATCGTCGCCTTATTTCTAAAACCCTGTAACACTTTTTGCAATTTTGAGTATTTATGGTTAGAATCGTCTTTTCAAGCTCTTTCCATTGATACTACAAACATGGTTCTAGAATGTATATATCTCACATAAAATGCAATTCTAGAATACCATAATGTAGTTTCAAAATAAAAGGGGGGTCAAACTTCAAAGTCCTTTTTTCTCAAATTAAAAAAACAACACAGTACATGTTTCAGGGCAGTACAGATTTCAGGGCAGTATAGGTTTCAGGGCATGAGGTGACTCCATGTATACAGAACTATTTAAATTACCAAACCAATGCAGTAAGGACTAAGTATTAGATTCTGTTTTCATGATTGTCACTTGTTGTGTCTGCTGGTCTCCTGTAGTAAATACTGTTCTCATAGTTGGTTCCCCTGATGCCACTTGAACTTGTTGCACTGCATGGGAGCCGGACATGGTTTGTGGAAGGGACATAACCATGATTTTCTGTCCAGGATTGGAGGAAGATGCCATAGTTTGCTGACCAGGTAAAACTTTGACAATGGAGGTGCCGGGTGACTGGGAGGGTGTGGACGATCGTTGTTGCTGCATGATGACAAACTTCTGACCCGTGTTACCAGCAATGGTTGGAGTGGTGGGTGTACGAGGAATGGTGAGCCCGGGCTGGATCCTTGCTGACTGGGGTGTCTGTGGAGTTCCTGGACCACCAATGAAAATATGAGGCTTCCCCTGCAAAACAACATTGTACAACTATAAATATGAGTTTCTGGGTTTTAAATTGTATCATTTTTATTGTGTTGTTATGAAAACAAAATAACAAACTAAAATCTCCTAAACTTATTTCTGTATAATAAAATAAATATTAGATGGGTGATGAGGTGATAGTAAAATTGTTAACTTGTGGAAATAATGTTAACCTCTGCTTCACCTTGGTCGACAATTTTACAATCACCTCATCAGCCATCTAATATTGATATAAGAATGCCTGACCTGTGTAATATGTACTGTTGGTTTGGGTGGTGCTCCTTGTGGTGCAGATGACTGTCTCTCCTTGATTACAGCCGTGTGTAACAGTGGCCCTAGATAACCATACTCATTCACATAGTCTTCTACAGTGTCTGTGAGAGCACGTTGGATCTTCAACACTGGAGGCATGTATTTCTGGAGGAAACATTTGGTAACTCAGTAACTACTTACTAGTCAGCATAACTTTACCGAAACACATAACAGTACCAAAACACATAACAGTACCAAAACACATAACAGTATCAAAACACATAACAGTACCAAAACACAAAACAGTACCAAAATACAAAACAGTACCAAAACACATAACAGTACCAAAACACATAACAGTACCAAAACACAAAACAGTACCAACACACAAAACAGTACCAAAACACAAAACAGTACCAACACACAAAACAGTACCAAAACACATAACAGTACCAAAACACATAACAGTACCAAAACACATAACAGTACCAAAACACATAATAGTACCAAAACACATAACAGTAGCAAAACACATAACAGTACCAAAACAAACAACAGTACCAAAACACATAACAGTACCAAGACAAATAACAGTACCAAAACACAAAACAGTCCCAAAACATAAAACAGTACCAACACACAAAACAGTACCAAAACAAATAACAGTACCAAAACACATAACAGTACCAAAACAAATAACAGTACCAAAACATATAACAGTACCAACACACAAAACAGTACCAAAACACATAACAGTACCAAAACACAAAACAGTACCAACACACAAAACAGTACCAAAACAAATAACAGTACCAACACACATAACAGTACCAAAACACAAAACAGTACCAACACACATAACAGTACCAAAACAAACAACAGTACCAAAACACATAACAGTACCAAAACACAAAACAGTACCAAAACACATAACAGTACCAAAACACATAACAGTACCAAAACACATAACTAACTAGAGCTAGTCTATAACTGGTAGTGATGAGTATATCCCCTATCCGCACTTTGTCTAGGAAATGAGCGTGTACGGATATATAAGGATTTCGAAAAAAGAGGCATAACACTTAAACCTTTTGGCCAGGCCTCATACAAATTATGTCACACACATTTTCACGCTTTAGTGATCTTGTATAGCAAGTTTCATTTTGATTAGGAGGAGTTTGTGAATCAAAGTTTCACCAACAGACCAAACAGACTGACCCCCTCCCCCAAACATCACTAGTT
>ENA-OREC01000655-OREC01000655.1-marine-metagenome-genome-assembly--contig:-NODE-655-length-14646-cov-14.940147_pt1 | contig 14646 bp, 6 predicted proteins | sample MGYA00248626_ERZ508543 | MGnify/ENA primary metagenome ERZ508543 (study PRJEB26211, sample SAMN05518279) | marine metagenome | isolation source: Puget Sound, Washington, USA | host: Bankia setacea... | reverse complement strand
ACTGGAATCTGTATCTTCAGCAAAATATCTTGGTGTCGACATCTCTTCAGACCTATCATGGGATACGCACATAAATCACATTTCTAAAAAGACAAACAACACACTTTCTTAGGAGGACCATCATGATTCACTCCAAATCTCTTAAATCTTCTGCCTACAAAGTTCTTGTTCGTCCTCAGTTAGAGTACTGCTACACTGTAGCTTTCCCTACATTGGCGTAGGCTCGACCAACGGAGAATAGACAATACACTCTCTCTTATGTATAACATCACTCATAATCTAATAGCCATCCCCATTTCTGACTTTCTAATCCCACGTGGAAGACCATCTCGACATTATCACCCGTTGTCCTACAGGCTGATAACTGCTACGACTAATTACTACAAATTTTCATTCTTTCTAAGAGCTGTATTTCACAACCTCCCCCTCGAAACTGTGGCCTTCTTTGTTCAAAATAATTAACTTACTGATTGATGTAGACCAACCATTATATATAACCAACAAAATTACATTTTTTAAAATCTTTATTAAACATTAAAACTTATTTACAAACAATTGTCAACAGTTATCAACAACTAAATGTAAATATAACTTCTTGAATGATAATCAAAACAATTAATCAACATAATTTACATAATTACGTACATGAAACATTAACTAAATCAAAGGCCCCGCTGTTTCATTGAGCAAGAAACTTTACTCTCCTTGCTTAGTACTGGTTGGTTCCAGGAACGGATTCGAGCGTGACTTACATAAGCAAATAATTGCTTGTTTCACAATCGAACTAAAACAAATGAGTATAAACTAAACTAACTAAATACAGCATCACACACTTTTTAATAAAAACAATCAACCTTATCTATTATCATCAATTACGTACAGCAAACATATTAAATATACTCAAATTCATTTGTACATGAATAATTTGTTAAAACAGTATCATTATTTGTTCATTTTATTACGTCAAATGGGGTTGAGGACCCAACTCATGAGGACGTTTCTAGGGTCGCGAAACGTCCGTATACCGCAGATTAAACTTTTCATTGGTACAAGCGTCTGCTGTTAAATCTATGTAGTCAAACGCTTGTGTGTAAAGCTTCCGTTAAAAATAAAAATGTCAAGTTTACACAGACAACGAAGTAGCAATCTAGACAAGCCCCTGAGTAAAGGGAAGGCAGAAGTAAGTAGTGCGTGGTGTTTTGGGTTCTGTGCTACACTATATTCAATACTGACTGGATCAGTATTTTTTAAAGCAGTACGGACATAAGACAAGTGTTGTGAGTGTCAACGGACACTTTCAGTACAGTGAGACAAGGTGTATTCCCCGTGTAACATTAAAAAAACTGGTTGCTTACGTTAATTTATGGGGTATGAAAAGTGCGTCTAAATTTCAAATACAACCGCTGAAGCACTTGCTTGTGATATATCGTGTGAGCTTGATTGATACTGAGTTGTGAGCCTATCCAGTGTCCACTATCCTCCCCCTTAATGTTTGTGATGCCCTCATGCTCCCCATAAATAAGAGATGTGTGTACAAGTACCAATGCATGTGCTTTGTAGCCTTTGTACACCACAAACTAAGAGAATAAGATCCATTCAAAGCAGCTAGTTCCATTCACTATTTTAAGTTGGTACATATCCCCGTCTATCTTCCAATAATGTCAAACCCCTGTTGGGAAGCTACACATATGCGCGTCAAGCTGCAGGAATGTTAGTAAAGCTAAAAATAAAGATGGAGGGGGGGGAGTGGGTATTCAACGGTTTACGCTATTTTCGAGTGATTTACCTATTTTAACTAAAGCTATCATTTAAAATACCCAGACAATTTTAACCTGCTATGTAATCTTTATCGTTGCCATTTGCTTAAATCTTCGAGCTAGTGTGCGTTTGTTTACATCGGACCCAAAATGACTGGTACCTACTGAGCATGCGTCTGGAAGTCACATGTTCTATTTTCGACCGTCTAAGGTCAATAGCTATAAAACTACACTGCATAACTTAAATTAGGTGTAGCGGTAGTTTATAGGATAGTCTATGATTTATAATAATTTTTTGACAATTCAAACACTTTTAAACAAAGTCTGTTATGGTTTCCAACACACTTTAGCAACATGCTGCATACATTGGAGTTATCCTTTATAAACAAAAATATGTACCCAAATGGGTCACCATTTCTCTTACCTTTTTTGGGTTACAATATGACGTATGAACCCACTATACACATCTGGGATCTCTGACAACTTGTTTACTTAACATTCAACCCATATTGCATATATTTCAAAACCACTGGTAGGAAAATTTCGTATTTTGTAAATCAGCCGTCTTGATTTATTTAAATTTGAAATCTTCCAGACAATTTTAAGAAATCGATCGACGTTGACACCTATTTTTTCGCGAGCAGTATATTTTCAATTTACAAACATCAAGTGATGTCATTGATTTGACAGACGTGTTTTACCAGACGATCTTTCAATATATTTTGAATTGTAATTTTGTGTTAAATAAGGGGAATTAAAAGGGGACATTTTGGGCTTAGGTAAAGTGTGGCAAAATCTATATGTCACTATGTGTGTGGTATTAGTTTATTTTCTTACCTTACATATGACCATTTTTTAAATTCTTACTGGACGATATATTATATAGATCAGTGACTTTTTAAACAAAACATCACGTGATAAAGGCGTAGCGTGTGCCAACGAAAAGCGGAAACGGTGCAGTCGGATATCCCCCTAGGTCGAAAGAGCAGAAGGTAAACTCGACCTATGAGTATGACCATTTTCGAAAAATTCTTGCTGGATGATATATTGTTGACTTTGTAAACAAAACATTAAGTGATAAAGTGTGCGCAAACAAAAAACGGAAACCTGCAATGGGATAGAACCCTAGGTCCCTTCTGGATAGAACCCTAGGTCCCTTCTGTGGGATAGAAAGTTTTAGTAACACATTTGAACATATCTGATTTTTTTCTGTTTTTTTTTCAGGTGAATGTTGCTACATTTGCTCTCCTTTTCTCAGAGGTTGTACAATATTGCCAGAACAGAGTGTATACTGTGCCAGAACTGCAGACTAAGTATGTTTCGTTCTTTAAACATAATAATTGTTTAATTTGTTATACAGTCTACACATATAATAAGAGTTTTGGTAAGACAAATGACGATGAAGAAATTTTACACATATTTATCTGCAAGATGTATTTACTGCTAAGAAACAAAACAAAATAAATTAAAAACAAATGTTCACTTGATGTTATGTTTTGGTACATTTTTTTACTGAGCTTGCAACTACATGTACATTTGATTAAACTGGATCTATAAGTATTAATACGTAGCTTTGAAAGAAATTATTTCCTTATTTCAGGTTGTCAGATTTAGGTCAGCATGTTGGAAACCATTTATTAGATGTCATGTTACTGAGAGATAGAGGATTTAAAAGAGAGACCAAACACTTGAACATGCTGCTATTTATTAAAGGAAGCTTCTGGAGGGTAAGCGGTCTACGTTAGTTTAGAAGATAAACGTTTAGTTATTATCATCTCCTTTAAACTTCACAATAACCTAAAATATTTTATTTCAGTTAAGATCGGTCAGCATGCCCTGAAAGACCTTGGTTTAGACATTTACTGTATTACACAATTTAACTTTTAACTTTAAATTCAATGAAAGAGAAACTATCTGCAAACCCTAAAATTATGTAACCTTTCACATTGGTTGACAGATTCAGTAACTATAACGCTTCAGATATATTATTGTGTTTTGTTATGTATTATTCCAGACTTTGTTTGGGAAGGATGCAGATAAATTGGAACAAGCAAATGAAGACGTTCGAACCTGTATCCTTTAAACGAGCTGAAGAACTACTGTAAATTGGGACATTGTTGTACCTGTATTGTTTTTTTTATTTCAAAAATGGCTCTACTAGACATGTATATTGGCCGTTTTATTTTAAATTGATGCATCAGTAATAGTCAATCTTTAAAATATGGTGTTATAAATTATTTGTCAGTAACTTTATTCTCTATGCCAGAAATGCCAGAAACAATGAAAATTAAAACCATGTGATTTATACCCAGATTATTGTATTGTGGGTGAAGTGGATATATTGGTACTTGCATTATTGTTTAATGGCCATGTATCATTAAAGTGGCTTTCATTGAGGGTTTGCTGTATCAGTTCATTATTTCTATAAATCTGCTGTTAGTGGTAGAAGTGGAACAATTTATCATTGCCTCATATGTAGACTACTAGTAATTACACTCTGCAGTGGTATTACAGTTTTAGACAGGGCATGCAATGATATTACAGTTTTAGACAGGGCATGCAATGATATTACAGTTTTAGACAGGGCATGCAATGATATTACAGTTTTAGACAGGGCATGATAATTCCACTTGTTCTATGGCCCTTACAAGTGCTTTTGGATGCTGGACTAGTGGATATTTGGACATTTGTTATGAGCAGGATGAGTAGAGATGTTGACAATGTTTGTGTTTCCTTGGTTATCATTGTAAAATAATTTGATCTCATATCTGCCCATTCTTTCACTTGTGTTTGTAAGATGGGATGAAAATACACTGTTCCTCCTTAACCGTGGTCAGATTACATCATTGAGAAAGAATCCTTAGTCAACAAGTTTATTTCAGTCCCAAAAGACAAAGGTGAGTAAACATAACAATTGCTAAAAACAAGCTAGATATATATAAAAAAAAGATGAGTTGAGAGTTGTTTGCAGGCCAGTGTACCATTTTACCAAAGCACTTACACAAAACTCAAACTCAGGAACATATTTAGGGCTTCCGTAGAATCTAAACTCATCATGATTAATTTTCCAGATCATCTTCTTATTGCGATAAAAGCTGGGGTTGCCTTTTAATAGTTAATAAGATAAAAAAACAATTGTGTAACATTTTATGTGTGCATTAGTAAAACATATCACTGTTTTTTTAAGTGAAATTTTGATTTCAAGTGTTCATGTTTTGTGATTGCCGAAAAGTTGAAGGATTGGATACAATCACATAATATTTTGAATGTTCAAGACTCTTGGTAATGCGATGTTGTTTTGCCTTATAAAATATATCCATTATATAATTATGTGTGGAAACTTGATGAGTCATACAGTCGACACTTGTTATCTCAACATCGGGTATCTCGACACTCTGGATATGTTGACGTATTTGTAAAGTCGCGAATTCTGAATTATTGTTAAGGTTACTGGTCCGTGATATTGCTAGCTGAGTAAACCTAGCTGATTGTATTGTAATGTCTGTTAAATCCAAGTTTTATCTGAATTGCTCAGTTCACATTTTACTCACACCGCCATGTTTATCTGTGTACTTTGGGAGCTTTCCTAATGAGTTATAGAAGTTTCCAGTTTACATACGTGAACTATAAACATTGTTGTCTGTCAAATTTAGGGTGTTATGATTAAATTTAATGTACCGGTACTTTGTTCTTAATTTGCTATTGAAGTTACGACTTTACGATATTTGTTTATTAAATTCAAGATGGCGGCGGTAAATCCTTGCGACTTTGTTGTCGCTAGGCAAACGTTATTTGAGAGATGCGCTACCAATTTTCTTGGAAGCTCTACCATAAAAATTGGAAGCAACTACTGGAAAAGTTGTAAGCATCTACCAGAAAATCTTTTTTGGGTAGTACGCATAAATAAGCGACCAATTTTTGTGGTAGCAGGGGAGTCAGTCCCCGAATCTTACAGTGTCAAGAAGCGTTATACTCTCATTCGTTATAAATATTGAACTTTGAAGAGATATTGAGATAGTTCTTAACATTAGATCTATATATAGATCTACTAAGTAACGTTATGTAAATATTAAAACTTAATTGATATGAGCTTTGTTCTCCAGTTTGAAAGTGTTATATGATTACATGACTTTATTTATGTGTTGTTGTACAATTGTGTTATTAAATTCCTTGACAATGCTTATCTCCCTTTTAGAATTTGTCTACTCTCACAGACTGCTGTTTTAACAATGCGCTATTTGCTTGGTAGCGCATGCAGTTACTTCCCTTGGTAATAACTTGCACGACAGCGTAAATATAGGCGATTCTTGGTCAATTTTGCTCGATTTGAAGACATATTACACTTGAATATATTATCAAACACACCGATCTCTTATGAATTTATCACGCTTACACACAAAATGATAATCAAACAACTACATACATCCTCCATAGAATTATACGTTAAACATGCACAATTATACAACTTTAGACACAGACTGAATTCATCAGCATTTAGACACAGACTGAATTCATCAGCATTTAGACACAGATTGAATTCGTCAGCATTTAGACACAGACTGAATTTGTCAGCATTTAGACACAGACTGAATTCGTCAGCATTTAGACGCAGACTGAATTCGTCAGCATTTAGACACAGACTGAATTCATCAGCATTTAGACACAGACTGAATTCATCAGCATTTAGACACAGACTGAATTCATCAGCATACCATATGCCGACATTCGGATATCTCAACATGTTTTGTAAGGTCCCGAGGATGTCGAGATAATGAGTGTCAACTGTATAGTTAAAAATCTGAACACCCGACAAGATTAGGTAAACATTTGTTGGCTAGACCTTGTCAAAAATCCTGAAAAATCGTTGTACTAGAATTTAACATAATTCCTATTAAAGTACCACTGTCTGATCAATCAATGTGTTCTTTGTTTTAGGTAGTTTGAATTGTGCAGCATTTGTGGCAGGGATTATAGAAGCTGTTTTAAATGGAGCTAATTTTGTAAGTTACTATGGACGGAATGATTTTTGATGGTTTTCCTGACAACATTTTGTTGACAAATAAATAAATGTGCTGAGTCTATAAAGATCCTTGTTTATCATGTGTATAGTTGGTTTATATGCTAATTCTGGTTCAGCTGACACAGAACTTGCGGGCTTAATTTACTTAACATATCCAAATTTCATAAATGTTACAAATATTTCAAGCCAAAATTAGTTATGTTTAAAATATGTATTCTATAACTATATTGAATTTAAGTTATCTTGTATGGCTAAAGCATAGGTATTGAGGCTTCATGGAGTTTAGAAACTAAATTATACTTGAACACAAAGTTAGTTTGAATTCATGGTTATCCTGATTGTCTGAGAGTATAATGGAGTATAATGATAACATTTGACAATGCTTGTTTTCTGTTTAATGACCGACATTAATATTACATGTAAACAAAGATATCTGGAAGCAATGTCAATGATGCGGGAATGTTCGGTACATAAGCCAACATTGACAACGAAATTAAACTCAGATTGAATGTAGCAGTAATTATCGTCACTTTGTTTAACTCCAGTTTAAAGGTTTAGTTTCTTGTATTTCAGCCTGCCAAAGTTACTGCACATTACCACAAAGGCACAACATTCATGATCAAGTTTGACGAGTCGGTGATAGCCAAAGACAAAGCCATGGATGGAAAGTGAGAGATATTAGCAAAAGTGAAGAGACCAGACAGAATACCGGTAGTTTTGAAGGGGATACAATTTAAAGGAAATAAATAACACAAAAATGAGACCACTTAATGCATTCAGTGACCAGGTATTTGTTGATCTACATAATGTATACCTTTGTTTAGCAGGGCACCAAAATAACTCTCATCCTATCGCCCTGACAGGTGGTTTTGGGGGCAGCTCAAGTGGAATTTTTGAAACCTGTAATGCATCTTTTTCGGTTTTATCCTTCTCATGATAAGCAGGAAGAGTAGAGAGTTTGATGTTTGTGCCCTGGTTTAGGCTTTATATCTGAATAAACATTTTATAGTGATATACTGGCAAGGCCAAAAGAACTAGCTCAAAACTAGGTGTAGGTATTTATGACAACTGAATGCATAGTCAATAATGTTTGTACATGTAATATGTCGGCATCAATATTCTCCTTTGGTATGTAAAAGAATAAAGGTAGTGAGAGAATTGAACCTAACCCAAATTTAAGATTAAAGATAACACTAGAAGTTGCCATTTATTGTTCCATATTCCATATTGAATTTAGGATGGATATTTTCCATTTCAGAGAAATTGCATTTGTTAATTATTTATTTCTGTTGTGTTTGTTGCTTCATTTGTATGACCAAATTGTTTGAGCGAGAGTTAGCTGTAAGAATGAAGTATATACCTATGCTTGTTTTTATGTGTGTATATATGATAATTGTATGTACTGGTAATTCATTACAATAAATCTGTAGTACCATTACGTTTTCGTAATCTTGTATATTGACACAGTGGAGGTAGAAGATGTTATCTATCATCTTCATTACATCATGAAATCTGTTGTTTGTTTCTGTGAATCTTGTGGTGTTTCTGTTAATCTTGTGGTGTTTCTGTGAACCTAGTGGTGTTTCTGTGAATCTTGTGGATTCTTAAGTGACAATATTTAGAGCATTATTTAGTGGATGCCAACTTTATATATGTGTTTTGAACCAACAATGTAAGATGACGCAGGAATAAACAAATGTTTGCAAGAATTCTAATAATCTAGCAGAGGATAAAAAAGACCAATACCCAAAGAACTGTTGTAATAGGCAGCTAATGTGTCAATCTGTTCCTATAGAATTAGTGCAAAACTTTTAAGTTGACTGCAATTAACAATTACATTTTCAGGAAACAAAATTGATCATAGAAAGTGAAAACGTGTGGAAATTCAACCAAAAAAGTATAAACAAAACAAAAGATCAGCTCAAATTTCAACCGTTACTTTATTCCTTGTAGTGTTATTCCATATATATATTTACACTTTCAGATAGTAACAAAAACATATTTACAAAATGAAATTAACATGACATACAAATCAAGGACAAACGGTATGATATTATGCACCAATTAAATGAACACTCGATTACACAACATTGCTATCTTTGAAGTCTGATAAATGTGTATGGAAAATCAATGGTAATATACATATAATAAATCAACTTCTGGTAAGTACATGTACTAGTTTTAGCAGACCATTTACACCAGTCTCTTGTCATTCAAATATGATGTAGTATATAGCCATGCAGATGAGGAAAGTCAATCTCCTACAGGTTAAACTACTAATTAGCAATTAATGTTGACTTTTGCTAATTGGTTGTATAGTGAGACAGTGTCATAAAAATTCATACAATAATCTTGACCGATTGATTAACAAAGGAATTGGGGTAAAATGTTGAAAAAAGAGAGAAAATAAATGTGTAAAACCATACAATAACCTGCAATGCCTAATAAGTAAGTATTTGGATGAAAGTTAAATTTAACCTTTAATGCCTCTGACAAGTGCAGATGCTAGCTTTAGAAAGTCAACAACTGAGGGTTTGACTTTAGCAAAAGCGAGTGATTATTAAAGTTGGTATTTAAGCCACTCACATAATACTGCCAGAGCAAAATCAAGCTATTAAAATAATTTCAAATTCTTCATATTCATGATGTCCTGACGTATCAAAGTAACATAACATTGCATCTTCTTTGTGATAACCTTGAATGATGAATACAACATTGGTGGGTTGAAAGCAAAATGGATTTCATGACTGCTTATATATCTTGTAAAACATTTATACATATCATGTACATTTTGAATTTCATATTATTTCCATACATACCGGGTAGCTAGATACATATACACAATATAAGATGTCTCCATCTTTCTGTCAATGCAAAGTACACCAAAACACTTAAACCCAAATCACTGTAAGATACTACAAAGAATCGTATAAACTTTTAAAAAATACCATGTTGATCCCTCTTTCATGCACAACACTTAAAACTACTAACACAAGTAAGAAATGCCTACAAATAATTTACACTAAAAGTAACTGTGTCTTTGGTTATTTGTTTTACTTTCTAAACAAAAACAAACTTCATATCATTTTTCTTTCTTTTCTTCTTCACTCTCAGCCTTTCCTTCTTTCTGTTCATCTCCAGATTTATTTTCATCTTCCTGATTTCCATTTTGTTTTTCTTTTTGTTTTCTCTTCTCTGCTAGTTTTCTCATTTGTTTAATCTTCAGTTGTTTCACATCAGATATCAAAAACCCGACGTCCCACAGCCAAGATATCAGTATCACCAGACAATTGATGAGTATCGGCACAGAGAATACTACAGATATAAATAACCCATTACTGTCAAAATACTGTTGTTTGGAAAAGAGGCTCCAGTTCGAGGCTGCCCATTGGTTGATGTATTCTGCGCAGAAGACGAGAACAATAAGCACGGCAAAATACACAGACTGTACCACACCAGTTCTACGCAGTACCACAGTCAAGATGGCACAAACGATGTGAAATATTGCAAGTCCCACAAACCATGGTTCAGTCCAGTCTATCGATTGCAGGTATTCCACAAGGCCAGTTATTTCATTGACCTTTATAGGTTTAATAGGTCCACCAAAGTTGTTTTCGTTCATATTGGCAGGGAATGTAGTGAACGGAATGTAAAGGTGATGGTTTAAAACAGGAATTAAACTATTTATGGGTAATGTCACTTCTTCAGTTCAACATTTATGTTAAAAAATGTAAGTTGAGTAGGTAACACGACTATTTCAAAATGTAGGTTGATTCAGTACATAGAATTTGTAAGTTTACAATGTTCAAGCACATATGCTCTATTTCCTCTGTGCAACACAGCCCTTGAAAGAATTCAGTCTAACATCTATCTCTCCTTCTTCTAACTGGAAAAGGAAACAAGAGAAACATGATAGTTTTATTGTTATATGCTACAAGTCATTAAGTTAGTATTTATATTTTAAAATAATTTGACACATCAACATTTGGAAACAGTACACTAACCACACTTATTTGATAAAATTGTTATAGTATGACTGCAGAGATATTATTTGCTGACTTATAAGTTACATACAGTACAAGTGCTTTGCTAGATTTGTTCACGTGGAAACATTTTATATCTTTCACCCAACTTTCCGATGTTAAATTCAGTGAAAAAGCTGAGCCAATGACTATTACAAGAAAGGAACAAAGACGTCTACAGATGTGTTTGTCTTTAAGATATTTATAAGCAAGCTTGTGTTATGACATTATAGATAACTTATTGTTATAACAGTTTGAGTTTGCAATTATATACTAATCAATCTGTGTGACTTACTTCATCAGGACCATAAATATCTTGATAACAGAATTCTGATATACACTTGCGTATACAGATGGCTTGATCTGGTCCTCTCTTCGATAAACAATCTGGGTTTACTTCACAAGGTTGCTTCTGGTTCTTGTAAACCTTATCCTGCAAACACAATTCATCAAATGAGTCATCGAAGAAGTAGACTAGAATTTACAAATAACAAGATGTGTTGTGCTTAACAAAACTTCTTTCTATGGATCATATCACTGTATTTTATCAACTATAGTTTAAACAATTGCAGCATTCAGATATCTGCAAAGTAAAAGCCTGATAGTTGTACAATTGAAGCTTTTGATTATATGAGGATCTATTCAAATAAACTCAATTTACTTGAATCTAGTACGATTTTTTTCACAAGTTCTACGTGAAAGAATACGGCAAATGGCACAGTAAATACAGAAAAAATGGAACTTTTAAAAAACCTAAACATTTAGGAAATTTTCATGCTAAGAATTTAACTACAGTTCTAGTTTTGTGGATGACAATTTATTTGAAGACATACGTCTCTTTTCTTTCTGTATGTGTACTTCTTGTACTGATATTGAACTCTGGATGACAGACAAATTGCACAAAGATCTAGCAGTAACAGCACAACTAAGACCAAAGGTAAACCCTGTTGTACCCTCATCACAAAGTCATCTGTTCTGAAACAAACAAAAATGTCCCATATGAAGGCTTTTTTGTGACCAAATCACAATTGCAAAAGGGAAACTGTATACTACGTTTTAGGATTTAGTAAGTAAGTGCGCTGAAGTTCATGATCATCTCGTTTGAAGAAAGATATCTATAGGCCAAGTACTTAGTTCTTCATATAGAACCATGCATTTGTGATAACTTTTGATGTGTCAAATGCAAGGTTCTTCACTTTTACGCTAAAAACACGTACGGGGCCAGTTGAATTGTGAAACCAAATTAATGCAACATCGGTACAAATTAGCACGCCAAACTCAAATAAACTATTTTTACCATAAACGTTATCATACATGATCACTTTCACCTTCTAATTCAGTGAATTGTGGCATTAAATTGGATTGTTTACTCTATGCAGCATGATTAGCCATTTTGTGTACTAGGTTAAACAGGTCAAATATTAGAATCTATTTTTAGCGAAAAAGGTTTAATCACGTAATATGTGAATGAGGTCAGTTCTACTTACCAAATATATTGTTTTAACGTATATGTCGCCAATTCATACTATAATTTTAGCCTAAGAATGATTTCTTTAAAGTGCATTAAAAACGGCTGCGTAGATTTACGAACATAATCAAACTCAAATTTTCGTTTAAAAATCTGCCCAGTCTCATGAACATGTCATTTGCATATGCGAGCGCAGTCATATTCATACAAGGATGGCTGAAAATGTGACATGTCTTTGGTTTAAGGGGCTGCTAGTGCTAAAGATGTTTTAAAGTATGTCAACGTTGATTTGTTGTGTATATTGATGTATTTTTGTCTGTTCTTTGCAAATTACTAATGCACGTTGTCGAAAACTATTGATTTAACTGATTTTTCAGCCTCTGGACATTCCGGCATAGGTTTGATGTCGGAACTATGCTACGTGTTTGTGAGCTAAATGTGACGAACCCCACATTTGCCCAATAGAAAAATAGCTCAAATGCGAAGGGTTTTCTTTGAAGAACTAGCTAAATACTGTACTTTGAACTCACACAACATAAGCCTAAAACAAATCAGCTATCTTCTAGCATAACAGTAACAGTAGCAATTGGAGCACTTCTTTCATAACCTTTCTTTCAGGCCAAGATTGCATCATGAAATGATAAAGCAAAACAAGTTGTGAATTTTGATAATCATTATAAAACTGAAAACTAACCAACACACTACTTGTAAAGAGCCATTCGTATGAAGGGACCGCTATACTAGAAGTAAACATAGTTGGTGTCAAATATAAAATAGGTAGATAAAAAGGGAATAAAAACGCCACATTCTATCGATTAACAACGTGGGTTATCCGAAAATCTAAACATCCGAATAAAAATCGACTTTTTGTTTGACGATGCATTTGATATTGTATGCTCCGAGAGTGCTGTAGCGTCATGCAGTTGTTAAAATGATCTTACCTTCTAAACTATATACCAAACATAAACAATAAACAGGTCGACTTTGGACACAGTTTTCCGCCGTTCACTTTCGTCAATATACTTTAACCTTTGACACGCAGATACGTTTCCGGTGAATCGTATTTCCGGTACAGGTATACTTCACGGATACTAGCGTTAAAAAGTGGAGCGATCGATTACTTGAGTATATCGACAGACTGTTAAATTACAACCCAAAACACCAACAGCATTCGGTAGTCATTATGTGCTGATAAAGAAACAACTTTATTTTTCACATATAAACCATTTAGAGGTCCGTGGTTAAAATAACAACCAATAAAAGTATTGTATGAAGCACAAATTGTTTGATACTATAGTTTATATATAAAAAAATACTTTAACATCTCAATCTTAGTTTTGAATAAAACTCCTTGTCAATATTTAATTTTCTTCATAGAAACCAAAACTAACTTTATTAAAAGTCGGCTGTAACCAAGGTATCTTTGAAGCTATGATAAGTAGACAGTTATGTTGTCACGGTACACATGCTGAATTGTAACTGTGTCTGTATCAAGGCACTTTTAAACAAGTAAATCATACCTGAGAATAGCTTATCTTACAAAATTAATAATCTTATCTATGACTACTCCATATTCTGTAGACTCTTGGTTATTGGGTCACTTATTTTTTGTAGGTCAACTCCAATCAGAATAATAATTAAGAAATAAAACATCTGTACCTGTGTTTTACAGCTGGATAAAAGTACGAGTTTGAGTGCATATGAATTAAATCAAGAAGGCACTAGCACCAGTGATTTAATTACAGGCAACCAGATGAGTACGTATATTTTATTCAACGATAAAACACGGGTAAAGATGTTTTATTTTGATTCTAACACGACAAGACCGATTGTGCCTCTATAAAGCGCTGCACTATTAGAAGCTTATATTGACAGGATGTTGTTTGGTTACGCAGAATGTAAAAGCAATTAGCACGGACTCAGGTCCGTGGTAACAGCCATATGTTATTGTATAAATAAAACACTGCTCGTTTCCTTCTTTATGCATAGGAGAAAATCAAATAATACAAACTCCAACTAGTGCTCATCTGTACAAGTGCTCTTGAGTATGTCCTTGTTACAATATCAGTACATGAAGTACAAATACATGAAAAAGAAAGACGTTTATCTACAAATAAATTGTCATTCACACAACTCTAGCAAATGCCAGTCCATAAGAGCAGTCTTTGTGTGTGTGTGTGTGTGTGACTTTAGCTGTTTTCTTTGTCTTCTTAATGTAACAGGGTTTGTTTTTATGATCTCGCCACCTTAAGGTTATTTGTGTTGGTTTACCTTAAGTGGTTTTAACTTGTTTTATTTATTGTCCACTACCCTGTAAACCTGTTTGACCAGCTTTGAAATGTATGTGGTCAGGTGTGACTGAGCAGTTTTTACACGTGC
>ENA-OREC01000654-OREC01000654.1-marine-metagenome-genome-assembly--contig:-NODE-654-length-14647-cov-13.709128_pt1 | contig 14647 bp, 11 predicted proteins | sample MGYA00248626_ERZ508543 | MGnify/ENA primary metagenome ERZ508543 (study PRJEB26211, sample SAMN05518279) | marine metagenome | isolation source: Puget Sound, Washington, USA | host: Bankia setacea... | reverse complement strand
TGAGCTTGAAATTCGATTTAATACACGTTCATACGACTAAAAACCGCAACGCATTGACAAAATGTCACCTGTTTTCGCGATGTCGCCATTCACACTTCATTCTACGAACCAGAATACTTTTGTGATTCTTAGTTAAACGCTGGCTAAGAATGTTTGTTTTGAAATATAAATAATCGTTTTGGAGATGAGTACTATTACGACGTCCTCGTTGTACTTGTACAAAGCCAGACAGGGACCTGCGGACTTTCTGAATTGTGTTAATACAACGGAACGAAGGATGCATAACTTGAAATAATGATCATCATGTTATAAACATGCTATCAGGGAATATATGCTTGTCATTGGTATTCTCTTTTGATTGACTATATACATATTTGGTTAACTTGAGCCATTTCTTTTCATGGCAATATTTACACACGGCGTGATGAAACTTCTTTATGAACTAAACTTCTGTAATAATAACAAGTTCTGAAACATGTTCTTAAATATCGTTGGTTAAGAAAGTCTCCGTTGTTATTAAAATGTTACATCCGAAACCTTTAAGTTTTAGAAACGATCGCAGCATTAATCTGTCTTTTCGACCACGTGTGGTATTTCTTTTGCGAGAAAATATGACGATCGCCGTTTTCAAAATAAAGAAGAATCAATGTTTTAGATGAATAAATTCATTTTAAGCTTCTAGACAAGCGAATGGATCACGTATGAAAATCAGACACACTATTTAGGTGTCTCGGACAACCGTTAGTGTCGAACGCTGTTTTACATAGTTTGTTTACGAGATAACAGGGTATTTCCGATAGATTTAGCAATATATTTGCTTTTATAGTCGTGTACGGCCGCATCACCATACTTCTTTAGAGTTTTGACGTTTTGGGGGGAATCGAGCTACTTATTTGCACTATCAGACGACGCCTTAATGTTTACATTAATTGACACCGTGTAAGGATTAGTTTGTGTTAGTATTCCGATGGATAACATTAGACCAGACACAAATAATACACAAACTAATGTTTTTTACCGATTTATTCATAAAACCATAGTATTTATTTTCGTAAATTTTGTTCTTTTTCAAATGCATGAGAAATTACATAGTCAGCATGAGACCGTGATTTCAATGCCAACATCGTGAAACTCAAGGCGAAACCGTGATACTTGAGAGGTATGTTGTAACGCTTGATCACTAACTGGTTATATGCTATTCATGTAACAAACAGCAAACACATACTTCAATTTGATACCAACCCTATTCTATGTTATATTATTATTCTTGAATACTATTGCGGAATAGGTTGTGTTGTCAGAGATTACATCTGATTTTGCTAGAAGTTCAAGTAATAATCAATATTGATGCAATGAAAACAACTCATTTGAATATTCTTAAGTTTAATCTAAACAAATAAAAGCATTTATAAAATTTGGGAGCAAACTGATATCAAAATAGCTTCATTCAAATAGAAACATGTTTTTTGCACATATGTGCAAATAATTGCGTTTTCAATCGTAGGTGTTGTCATGGAAACACTTACTATTAATAAAGTGTACGTTCTAAACAAAGTTAAACAGTATTAGAAGGCACACTTGTTAAGAAACAGCTTTATTCATGCTGAAATAAATATTATTTGCATAGTAATGTTCAAGGTACCACCAAATTGTGAAATTTGGCAATGGTCGACATGGTTGACATGGTCGAATATATGATTACATCAAGAAAATTTGCAAACAATTGTTCTTTTTTTGACTCAAGTTAACTTAAGACAATCATTAAACATATGTTTCTAGTCATACCAATGACGAAGAGTATAGTATATAATGCAAAACAGATCGTACTCCACATTTTTGCTACAAACTTATGTTATCATTTGTGTTACCATGGCAAGATATATTGCAGAGTTTAACAAATATAAATCAAAATCTTAACACTTATAAACATAAATGAGCAATGTGGAGTAACTTTAAATTAAAAGTGTCTTCATTTAGGTTGAGATGTGCATCCTATGCTAAGTACAAGTAAATAACTAATCATGAACATATAGCCATTATTGCAGTATTGCCATATAGTATTTTGATTGTTATTATAGTGTTGCCATGGATACAGGCACTGTTCAAAATATATTCATGTCAACTAGAAATGATGCTTTATCACGATAATCTGTTTAACATACTTCAAAATATATATAAATGCAATACAAAAGAAAAGTAAGATAGCTATTTGGTAGTTTACTACATAATTGTAATATTTTACCTAGATGATTAGCTAATTTTCAAATCATTTACATATTGTGTAGCACAACATCTTAGCTTTTCTTTGATGTAAGTTTCACATTCCCACTTTTAACAATGACAAATACTTGTATGTCATTCGTTTAGCCAGTTAATGGAAAGCGCTTTATGACGTATTCTCTAAATCAGATTGACATGTATTTTAGTTGAACAGGATATCCTTGTTGAACCGAATACGTATTTAAAATGTATCAATCAAAAATAACAATTTTAATACAGGAAGTTTGGTTATCGAATTTAGCACGTACGAATAACAGGTTACATACACATTATACATCAAATATCAACTAGTGCTAAATTCATCTAACTGGCTTTAAAGAAGTGAATTCATAAGTACATGGTTGTATTAACAAAGTGTATAATTAATTTGTCTGTAGTTATGTGGGATTTAACAGTTGTCATTTTATTCGTTTGTTTATGCTCGTTTTTACTAAAAACCCATCGATATATTTTACACGTATTGTACGAACATTTTGTTTGAAATATAGTGGGGATCGTTCGTTAGTTGCTTTTAGTATCTAACTTTATATGTTACTTTAATTTCTAGTTAGACAGCTGCATAATTCAGTAATTATGTCATGCCTTCGATTAGCAGAGGGTAAACATGAATCCTTTCAGTTTGACTCTGTTGCACATAGTGGAATTGACACAAAATCATGAAGTTGAACATTGAATGAGTGAATCTTGACATTCGTGTTTGTAATAAAATGTTGGTGGGGGCAGCTGATAAGCATCCACATAGTATCACGAATAATAATTGAAAACCATTAAAACATGTTCAGACAGTGCTATCAGCACTTTGATTTGTTTTGTTTTCAACAATTTCGTTTTCCTCCATACCTTCAATTTTATATTATATTTATTTCGTCTTGTTTTGTAATCAATATGTACTGTGTATATGTACATGTGTGCATATGTATAACGTTTGTGTACTCATAGTGATATTGCTCAATGTATATAGCAACTAACCTGTACACTGATATATACCTCTAGTGATTATGTAACCGAATCTACGATTGTCGCTGTTGTATCAACCCCGCCCCCTTCAAAGTCCTCTGTAACACACGTTTGACATATGTTACGTTATATTCACTGAACGGGAAATAACCCAATCTAAAACAAATCAAATCCTAGAAGAGTAATGGTTGATGGATGTGTGTTCAAGTTTTAAGAAAGTTAACCAGACCTTGTTAAGTATCGAGCGTCTGTGTGTCTTGTATAGTAGGAGGATGACACGATTGAGCCTTAATGAAGCATACACATTCTGAAAGCCAGAACCGTACTAATGTTACAGTATTGTTTTTCGAACGAATACGGCGAGAAAACATAGAATTCTAGGAAAAACAACTATCGAAAGCAACATTTACCTTAAGGCTTTCGAAATATATATAAGCTAGAAGCTAACTAGAACAATGTATGTGATATAGGAGCCCTTAAAGACCGGGGCGAATGTCACTTATCATTTAGAACCTTTGTAGATAGTATTTACTGTAACATGTTCTCGAAAATATCACGTGATCGATTTCTCTGTACACTACCCTGTACGCTGAGCGGTTCAATGGTAAGTACGCCGTATGAAGAAGCAATTAAATGTTCTGACATGCAACAATAACAGCAGGAGAGCTTATTTGGGGCTGTTGTTTAAAATACCTCAGTAACGCGCCCGAACCTGCAAGTACGTCTATGAAATCAGAAACTGTTACCTATGGTGGTTTATATGACTTACAGTCAATCACAGACACCATGAATTAGGTTTTCGTGTAGTATGTACATACTGTGAATTAGTCATTTGAGAATTTGGCAGGCTACACAATAGATGGGTCAACTCTCCAACCCCCAATTATGTTGGTATTTGTTCCAAGTTGACAGTCATGTGAGATTGACGAGTGCATCAATGCGTGAATTTTGAAAGCGACTTGGACATTTCCATCGACAGCATACTCATAGATGTTTAATACACATGATTATGTGGTCAGTTTGCAAGTAAGTCCGTGTGTTAGTTATGACGTGAATTAAATAGGTAATCTGACATTGTCACTCATACATACTGGCTGTTGTTTTACAAACGAGAGTTAATGACAGAAACATAAATATGGTTAAATAAATATACCATAAAAGGGAATCTAGCAATGTTTTGATAATATACTCCCGACAGATTAATCTCCCTTGACGGATTAGGCGCAACTAAGAAAGGATGTTGCAAAAAATAAAGAATTTCTTTGGTACAAAACGACAAACCAAATAATAGTAACAGTAATATTCAATACTTTTAGTAATGAAAACAGTGTATATATGTACTTACCAGTGTTGTTGTATGCTTTGTGTTTTGTTCCAAAAACAAGATGACAACCAAATAAAGGAATAATCATTTGTTTAAACGTACGTTACTAATGTCATACAATAAAATACGTTCAATGAAACCGAAAACATTGAAAAAAGACATACGCGATTTTCGAATATAGGCTATCCCGGAGTTTCGCACACCGTTATTTTAATAGTAATCATTATCATCCAAATGTTCAAGCAGGTCTAAATTAGTCGTTTCAAGTGACCCTTGCAGTCTAACCGTACACGACTTGTTGCCAAAGTGACTATGCTTGCGGAATGCGAATACCACAATGGTATAAATATACTGCGCATATTTCCGAAACTAAGCCACTAAACACAAAGGACAGTCCATGACCGTATTGACAACAAATCAAGGTTGTTATCCCTTAATACTTTCACTTGTTCTACAATAGACGGTCTCAGTAACTGTACTTTGAATTGTTACGCATAGTGTGATCAAGGTTTGCCTTTGGATGAGCTTGTATACAGTTAATACGTAATTAGCAATCGTAAACTTTATATCTATGCACATGATATAAATGTGACTTCAAACATGTCCGTATGGGTGTTGTTGTCATAGTTATTGGCATGCGTATAGTACTTGGATGGATAAGGATGGATTTGTTGCGCACGGCATATGTTTGATGAATAAGTTAATAGTCCTTATGTAACGTACATTGTGAAAGGACTGCTTAGAAAAAAAGTATTGATTGGTTTGTTACGAAACTTTGAAAAAAATTGTGCATGCTGGTCTACTGGCGTGTCTAAGTTTCGGGCCTCATTGTACCAATCTGATTTGAACAGTTTCTATTGAATATATTGCACACTTAGTACCTCTTATATTAGAGACTAGCGATACAAGGACGGTTCTTCTCATGCTGTTCGACATAGGTACAATACGGGTCATTCCTTCCTTGACAGACTCTCATATTTCTTTAAGTCCACATATCACTACTTTATTAAATGATACCTTTGTCGGTTTCTTGTTTTGTTGAGTGTTTTAATGGTAATATGCTGACGTCGTGTGAATTTAAATCCAACGTTACGATCAATTGTATCGCTGAATTTTGAGCCGAATATCTAGCTGGTCATTCAGAATGTTGTATTATTTGAGGACCCGCTGAATGCTTCAGCTAACTGTCTAGCTTGGCAGTTACAACTTCCTTTTCTCCTTTGACTCGCTAAATATATGCATGTAGTTTTAGTTAGTAATATAAAATAATTTCCTCATTATTGCGATGAAACTGTGAAAGTCGACTGTTGAGCTGAATAGCTAGCTGGTTATTCAGAGCTGTAACTGTTAAGTTGAATGTATTACGAGTCGTTCATTCAGGTATCGATGGGTGTTTACTCATGCACATTAAGTCTAGCCGAATAGTTTGCTAAACATCGAGAAGTTTGGGTCAAATCGTGTAATTGTAAGACCAAAACCACTACCAAGACAAAGTTAAAACACATATTATGTATTATGTGTGTATTTTGCAGACACGAAATTTCGTCCAACAATTTTCCAAGAGTTTCTCCCTTGGCTTTTACTCAGGTATATGATTGGTTAAGAAGTGCCAGGATTGTCGCAGATACAAAGGCAAAGGCCGCTCTCTACGATAAGGAAATAAAACTGTTCTACATACGCGGTGACGATATTCTATTTCTGCACATTCAAATAAGGATCGCGTGGATATGTACAAGCTGTGAAGTGACAAGGCGTCAGAAGAAATTAAAACGACTAACTGTCTATTCTTTTTGACGCAACACCACACACAGATGCTGGTTTTGCAAATCTGAAATGGGCAAAAACAAAGTTTATGAAATGAAGGAGGAAACTGGAAATGTTGTTTCAGTGCCAGGAAGAAGCTGATGCAAAAAAACTAAAACAACAAGAACGTGCCATCAAATCAAACAATACAAAGTTCTGGAAATAAGAATGTCAACAACATAAAAAGCTAAATTCAAATCAATAATTGAAAAGCAAAATAAATATCCAGCATACTTTTATTAACCGGGGGATATGTTTAGCAGCACCAGTTTGATCTCCCCATCAGCTATAGTGGCCGGCACATTGGAAGGGGCATGAGGAGGGTTCCAGAGAGGCTTTATATATACATGGAAAAAGAAGACAAAACACATATATATATATTTCCCAGTCATGTATTGAACATCATAACTTAATTGTGACGTGATCCGGAGTACAGTTATGACGTGTTTTACCTGCTCTCAGTCCTTTTTAAAAATAATGTTTGATAATATTGAGTGGAAGAAAGTGAAGATGAAATGACAGAACATAGAACTGCATAAGAACAAAAATGACATCGGTAACATAGAAGTTGACCTTTCATGTACGAGCCAAGGCTTTGATTACATACTTGTTATTACTGTTTTCAAAGATATTATACATATTTATTCACTACAAAGTTCAGCTATGTTACATATTGTCAACTTAGTAAGAAAAGTTAAAATGTAATATTTAGCATCTTTTTCTGGATCATGAGTGACCCAAATAAACTGCTCTGAGAGACAATTGAATATCAAAAGAGACGATGTTCCGTAACATGTTACTGTTTTATTGTATAATAGAACAATGTTATAGTGCAAAACATGTATACAATTATAATCTTTCTTTGGTTTCTTTGGGGGAGTATAAAGTCGCCGCTGTGTCCGTCCAGTACCTTGTCTGGCAAATAACCTTAGCGATATTGATGGGATTTAAATGAAACTTGGTTTAAGGATAGATGGCGCTAAGTGGAAGGGCGGAACCATAAGCATACCATATATATCTATTGAAATGTCTCTCCGTAACCATTTTATTTTTCATAATGGATGCATGTCGGGCCATATCTTGAAAAGTACAAATGTGATTGAAATGAAACTTGGTTTATAGATAGATACATTTTACTGTTATGTTGTTTTTCCCATATAAAACTATGGTTTTCTTTGTCATGTCTTGGTATACAAGTGATGTTGGATTGCAACGTTTGCCTTTTATAGACAATCGGCATTTGGGAAGCATTTATTGCTACCAGCGATAATCTTGTTTGGTTCATTTAATGAAAAAAGTTGTCACTGTGTACGCAACCTGTTATACCACTACAATCATTTCAGAGACCGTTTAAAATTAAAGTTGAAAGCAAAAATGAGTTGCCAAAAATGAATCACATTCTTTATTTTTTAAGTACGAGTTTCGTATGTACATATCAACTGGATTATCTTTACTTAAATGTGGATAGCGGTTACATTTTAACTTTACAATAAAACTGAATACTGACTAATGTCAATCAAGTAATGTTCATACTATTGTTGCACTGATAAACTGTCAGCTTCTGCTATGCTTTCTCAGTGCAATAAAATAGTCAAGGTACCGAAATATCTGGTTTAAGAGCATATAAAAAATGTTCAGTGCAAAAAAACTGATATTAAATTACTATCTAGTTGTTCAACTATTTCCAATATGAGGACATTATATGGACGACGTTGCGACAAAACTACCATTGGTCAAAAGGTTATGTCATTTCTGAGTTAAATAAAGTTTATTTGACATCAATGTCATAATTACTTACGAATCTATGTCACAATTTGTAACCTTAACCTACATCATCCACGTCGTTAAACATGTGCAAATATGGATGAGGAAATACAAAATAGAAAAGCAAAAACATGATTGAATGACTTTAATAAAAATTAATGTATTGTTGGCGTATCATCATCCAATATGTATACACATCATGCCATATAATACATGTGCTGGACGTCCGGGATTGTCTAGGAAATCGTTTCTCTGTCCCGGTGGGACGCATGTTTCTTCCGGAAAGTCATAAAAAAGCTTTTCGTAAAACACAGGACATCTAACCCGTTAATTGGTACGTGCGTCGTCAAGGTAATTGCATACCACGCGAGAGTTGATATATTGCTGTAATAAGCGAGTATGTGAGACTGACAAAGGACGATTAAATATACTTTACTTTTCAAAATCACTATTTCCGTTCTACAGAAACAATACTAGACGTAAAAAGAAAATATTCAAACGTTTACAATTCTAGAAAAATGTCCAATTAAAGTTTGTTTTTGCCATGTCATTGGGTAGAATATGAACATTTCTCTTTAGTTTGCGTTAGCCCGCTCCTTTATTTAAACGACACGCAAGTCCTCGACTGTAAGTCCGAAGCAGTGTCTGAAGACCTCTAAGCGGCCTCTATGCACAAATATTTCGGGTCTCTCGATCTTCAATCCTCTGCAAACCTCCAATTATGTACTTTTCTTTTCCGCCCGTTTCTAGTTCCTGCACTGAAACAAGAAACTTTACATTTACCTGTTGTAAACCCGGTTCCTTTCCTCTTCCAAATTCCGTGAAAAGACGATTCTCTAGTCCACATCCAATGTTATTTCCAACTCTCTCTTTTAATTCCATGTAATTATGTTATGTACTTGTTTGAATTTATGTGTGGGTGATGTGCGCTGAAGTTTAGGTTTATTTGTATGCTGAGCTGACAAGGACTCAAATTTTCCTAAGATTCCTTTTTCCGAGTTATAATAACATAAATGAAAGCAAACACCAAAACACAAGAAAGCATAAGTTTTTTTAGAATCTATTAAACTACTAAGTTTAACTGAAGCGATATAAAATGACAAAGTACAAACAAAAACGAAAACTGTCAAAGTACAAAAGCAAAAAGTATACAAAACAAGTATAACGAACAAGTCTAACTAAATATTTACATAAACAAATAGAAGAATATGGGGTATTCTCAAGGCAAACTACCAAGGACCCACTCCAACACTCACTCCTCAACTCTGGTACAAGACTAATAAGATTCCAAACCAGGATGAACGACAAGCTAAACGACAAGTGTAAGCTTCAGCGATCTATGTAGCAATGGCTCTTTCTAATAACGCGCTAATCCTCTACACTATTTTCAAGGGGAACAACTCTACCTTACGTATATTATACTAAACTACGTCAGAGTTACGTCCATTCTCCCCCTCTTTTGGAAAAGTCGTCTCGACTTTTATCAACTACAATGTCAGTTTAAAATTTAGGTTAAAGTTCATGCACAACACATGTATCACTTAAAATATGGCATTTCAACAAGTATGGATTTCACAACAAAATAAATTAGTTCATGTCCAGGCCTCTGAAACCTGAAAAATCCGAACACTTGGACATTAGAATACATATATTTATCTAAATCTGCAATCTCAAAATACATGACAGTATAGATAGCAAATACATTACTACTATGTCTTCAATTGATTATATCCTCAAAACAAACCAACTTGAGCATAATTTACTCAACACCTGTAAATGACAATTATGCCTGTCCTTACAATCATTCCTCCCGCACAAAAAAACAACAACAAAAAATCATCAGAGAATGTCAAACTCTCAATGGTTTAATGTTAAATAATTTCAATGCAAGTGCTAAATGTCAAACACACACACACGAATAAAAACACAGACAGATCACAACTTACAATAATGAATATTTCAAAATATATGCTGTCCTTCTGCTTTTTTCTAAATGCATTTCTATCAACTTCCCTATCTGTTGTTGTCCTACTATATAGGCATCAAACCATACTGGTTTCTTTTTCACTTTTGCTGATTTATTTACTGTAAATTCAGGTATTTGTATCTCTTCTGTTGGTTCCCTCTCTTCTTCTCTTCTCTGTACATCTTCAGGTCTTTGTATCGATTTCGTCGCTTCCCTCTCTTCTTCTCTTCTCTGCATATCTTCTTGTCCCTGTATCTCATTTCCTCTATCTCTATCCTGACCTGTCAGTCTCTCTCTGGGGTACACAACTGTACACCCCATATCAAATTTGCTCTTATCTTCAATTTTCTGTTCAAATCATACTTCCTTTATGGGACTTTCCTCCACGACCTGCTTCCCATATATCTCCTTTCCTTGCCTGCGGGGCTTTGGAATCGGTCTCCTGTGAGTGGTTTCTGTTTCCCTCACACTGCTCTCCTCCAACCTGACTAAGGACCTAGAAAAGCCAAACCTTTAATTTATACAGAACCTCCAATAGTAATAACAGAGGCTTTAGCTTTCTTATCGTATTGAGTTTTCTGTTTTTCTCTGGCCTTATCTAAAGAAAAACAAAAAAATGTCAGAAAGACTCCATCCTCTTGGACAATTATTGGGCATACTCAGTGTTTAAAACTGGTTCATCGGTATCTACATGTAAAGCGATGTCTACCGGTAATCTAGCGTTTCGACCAAACATTAATTGAAACGGAGAAAACCTGTAGACTCGTGTTTAGTAGCATTATAGGCATAAACAAGAGCTGGTAAGTACTTTCCCAGTCATCTTTCTTTTCTGGTTCAAGAGCGACAATCATAGACAAAAGACCTCTGTTGAATCGCTCTGACGCTCCATTGCACTGGGGATGATACTCACTTGTTCTGACCTTGTCAATGTTCAATACTTTACAAATTTGTTGAATGACAGCTGACTCAAAGTTTGGTCCCTGATAAGATAACAATCTGGCAGGAATACCATATTTAAAAATGAAACTGTTTAATAAAACATCTACTGTGGTTTTAGCTGTCTGATTACTCGTAGGCATTGTCACAGCCAACTTGGTACAATGGTCAGTGATAACTTAAATGTTGCCAATACCACCTTTACATTGGTCAACTTTAAGAAAATCAGTGGTGTCAAGCTCCAGAGGATACTTGGACTGAATCATAATCATAGGCGCTCTTGACACATTAGACCTACGTCTTAAACAACTGGGACACTTGTTCACATGATAAGCCACGTCAACAGTATAACCTGGCCAATAAAGTATTTCCCGTTTACCGTTCTCTGGCAGGGTGATCCATATCATCATGTAAACTATGCAAAACTACATGTTTATATATAGCGGGTAAAACTAACTGTTTACCCTTTTCACCATTTTCTCTGTACAACAACCATCTTATAACTGTGAAACATTTAAAATGTCGTGACATAGTTTGATGTTGTGAACTTCTAGTTATTACCTCTTTCTTTGGTGGCTTCTTGTCCACATAAACTGCACGTATCCAAATTCCTAATACTGGATCTTCTCTCTGATGTTTACGCAATTCTTTCAATTCTACGTGCGCCATTGTTTCTCCAGGTTAGCTGAAAATATCAACACGATTTAATGAATTGCATGTCAAAGAATGAACTAATGGTGTACACTCATAATTGTTGTTATAAATTGCCTTAGCAGTACTACTTTCAAGTTTCATACAATCATCAACTTTTTCAAAAGGATACCTGGACATTATGTCGGCATCCGTATTCTTACTGCCAGGACGATAAACAATGTCGAAATTGAATCCACTTAAAGCCGACACCCATCTCTGACCAGTAGCTTTTAACTTAGCGGATGTTAAAATATGTGTCAAAGGATTATTGTCTGTAAACACAACAAACTTGTTGGACAAAAGGTAATCCCTGATTATTTTTGTTACTGGCCATTTTAATGCTAAAATCTCCAGCTTGAAAGCGGAGTAGTTTGTTTAGACTTGGACAGACTTCTACTTGAATAGGCAATTACACGCAGCTTACCACTTTGCAATTGGTATAAAACTACACCAATACCCTTTCCACTAGCATCCGTGTGTAATTCAAAGGGTAAATCAAAGTTTGGAAATGCTAAAATAGGTGGGGAAGTTAACAAGTACTTTAACAGTTCAAATGGTTGTTCTTCTACTTCACCCCAATGTCAGTCTTTGATCTGCTGTTGTTTTTCTACCTTTCTTTCTCTCATTGGTAGGTGGCAATACATCTGCTAATGGTCTACTAACTTTACTAAAATTCTGAACAAACTTGCGGTAGTAACCTGCTAGAGCTAGACATGATATAAGCTCATCAGAGTTGGATGGTCTAGGGTAGTTCTTCTTGTCAGTATGTGTCGAGTCAGTCTCTATACACTCCTCTCTAACTGTGTGACCTAAACAGTTAACCCTTTTCTTAAGAAAGAAAAAAAAATTCTGGTGACAGTTATATTCCATGTCTGTTTAGTCTGGTCAAAATCATGTCTAAACGTTGTAAATGTTCTTTCTTCATATGATGAGCTAAATATAATGAGGTCGTCCAGGTACACTATACACATTTTCATATTTAAAGACCCTAAACATTCTTCCATAATACGTTGAAACGTGGCAGGAGAATTTACCAAACCGAACGGATGTTTTTAAATTCCCAAATACCAAGAGGGCCAAGTGTAAAAGCGGTCAAGGGTTTGTGATCTTCTTCCATCTCTACCTGATGGTAACCTGATTTCATGTCAATGGTGGAGAACCACTTACTACCATAAACACAATCAAATTTATCTTCCACCCTTGGAAGAGCATATGCGTCCTTAACTGTCCTTAAATATAACCTACGGTAATCAGTGCACATGCGTAACTTTCCATTTTTCTTTCTACACAAAACAATAGCTGATGCCCAAGGGGACTTTTTCTAACAACTCCACCAGCAACTACATCTTCCAAATGCTTTCTAACCTCTTCTACCATAGCTGGTTGGATACGTCTATGACGCTCCTTAAAAGGAATGGTGTTTGTGAGTTCAATTATATGCTTCATTACAGTACAATCACCAATATCAGTGTCACATGTAGGAAAATATCTATGTGACGTTCTAACAAAGCAAACAAACCAAGTCTCTCCTCCTCAGAACTATCCTCACCCATATGAACTTGATTTAAGACATCAACATCAGAATCAGAACAATCATCTGAAACAGTATCTACTGTTACAGACTGTAACTTACCAATAACACATCTGGGAGCAATAACAACTACATTACTGGTAATGTTTGCCAAGGTAACAGCAATATTCTGCTGCTTCTTGTTGTTAAACTGCACAACAGCCGGAGTAATCTCTACAAAACTGGGAATAGACCAAGACTGAACAATAGCACAAACTGGCTTATACATAAGGTCGTCATGATCAGTATGACACTGAACTGTGACAGACTGGTTAGCTTTTAAAACAAACCTCTGTGATTCAGCACAACGCAGAACAGCCAATTTATCAGTATTCTTTTTTTAACCCCCTATCGCGTAAAACCATACAACGAAAAGCTAAAAAACATAGAATTTGCAAACTTGCACATTGTACAAATTGCTCACCATGTTGGTCTTTACAACTAGATAACATAAGATAAGATATTGTTTATTATGTAAGGTAAGGCCGTCGGCCCAAAATACAAATTCATGTTATAACAAAAAAAGAGTGAAATATGTAGAAAAACATACAACACATAGTAATACATGAATTTTGACAATCCAACAAATACATTACATTATCAAATACATGAAACATTTAAACATAACGGAACATATTGAACGTTTTGTAAGTTTTTCAAATGAAATAGAAATATTACTATACATTTACTGATATTTATCTCTTAGTAAAAACGCTTTATATATACATTTATATAAACGAAAATGTGTCTACATAACCATCGCTGTTGGAAAAACTCTGTTCTTAGATTTCAGTACAAAGGACATAATACTAACATGTGAAGTTCATCTTCAATGTTGTATATATTATATTTCAAACATTAATTACAATGTCTCAGTTCTCTGTCAATATTCTGATGTCTACCTGTCTCAATATCCAACGAAAGACCCGAACATCTAAAGTTAGATAAATCTCTTTAATACAAATACGGTAGATCAATAGATAAATACCTTTTAACATCTAAAAGTGTTTTAAAATTTCTGTAATACAATGTTTTACTTGACTTATTTACCTTCTAATTTAGGTTTTGTATTGCACCATCAACAACGCGTATTTTAAGGCAGCATACACGTTTACAAAAGTTGGATTGCACTAGTTCGATACATTCCGTATATTGGTAACCGCAAAGATCAGCAGAGTAACATACAATAGGTACAACCATAGAGTAAAACAATTTCAGAGCTTCATTAGCAAAGGAATAACTAAATTGTTTCTGGAATTTTAAAATGTTAACAACAACTTTAGATGCTTGTTGTGATAGTGTTTCTTTGGTTTTATTCCAAGACAATGTTGACGTGAAAAATGCACCAATATAT
>ENA-OREC01000653-OREC01000653.1-marine-metagenome-genome-assembly--contig:-NODE-653-length-14651-cov-11.109098_pt1 | contig 14651 bp, 5 predicted proteins | sample MGYA00248626_ERZ508543 | MGnify/ENA primary metagenome ERZ508543 (study PRJEB26211, sample SAMN05518279) | marine metagenome | isolation source: Puget Sound, Washington, USA | host: Bankia setacea... | reverse complement strand
AACATTTAACAATCAAAGACCATCACGAAAGATACATTATTTACACATAGCATTGGACCAATTAGACATGTACACTGCAATTGGCTGCACACTGTATTTGTTCTTACAAAGGTACACTCCATGTGTACATTAATCTAGTCACACACTTTAAACCTTTGAATGCCATCCCCAATATCCGTTAAAACATCACATACGTAAGTAACGTTTAGTGTGTATGCGCCTTGTGCCAGGCCGTGTCAGGATCTCTAAGTGTTCTAACATTTCAAAAATAGTTCAGCAAAAAAGTTCGAGCTTTCACAGTCACGGCGTTTGTAGGGTCGTTAAAACATGTCACTTTTATCACCATGGCAATAAAACGTACAAAAACACTGATGCCCCAAAAGGACGTCTGTAGGTGACAGTTATGAAGTTTATGGGTTTATTCTTTTTTCTGTTAGTACTGTTATAGCATAGTGTTGACCTAATTGTATATACTAGTATACTGTCACACGTACAAGGTTAAACGTTATGTACACTGCTTCTAAGACTGTGGATGCCGAACGTGAGCAATAACAAAATGAACATCCATCTTCAGTACATTCTTTCGCCATTATCTAAGCACGGTGAGCCCAAAGGAATTGTAAACATTAATAAACCAACAAGACCCAAAAAGGTTTCCAGTTGTGTTTTCATTAAGTTCGATTCAAGAATAGCATTCTAGGAGAGAACAAAAACAACACAACAAATATATGTTATCAAAATAGGAATTAAAAATAACCCGCTTGTAAGAATTAGACATATAATATAGTCCAGCTGGTTTTTGATTAAGACAAAAAGCTTTACATTTGATTAGTGGATTTTGCGTACGAATGTACCACAATGGAAACCACACGTGCGCCGTGTCACCGAGCAGCATATATACACATGAAGTATAGGGTTTGCTGTGGTATGACTTCTTAGTATCGAAGTGCATAAACACACATCCTTACAAAGTAAAGAATGACGCTACTCTCTAGTGTCATATTACATTTGTCATCAAACTCAACCTCTCTCCAAACGTTATCTAACTCTTACGTCACAAGTCATTTTGTCACCTGCACTAAGAAGCGTGTGCTTTGTCGCCAGCGTTTTTGTTTTAGTTACCTCGTTCCCTTTATCATTCTTTAAGCGCCTTATGCAATGGTAATTTATTCAACGATTCCCGACAAACACGCAATCTGCCAAAGCCGGAAAAGTGGACCATTCTTTACAGAGGTTTTTTTATGTCGGAAATGAGCCAACTATCACGAACTATAGGTAGGCTGCAATTACAGGTGCGCTTTAACCTCCCAACCACAAAAGGCGACAAATAAAAACAGACAGGAATCCCCCATCTGCATAAGTATATCCAACATAACAAAACCATCTGGGACAAAAACTGACTAGCCAACAACTACAATGGTATTTTATATATTACATTAAGATTTCACTTCAAGATGGTCTATTAGTGTCTGTTTGGATAGACAGCAGCATCACAAAATGGTTCACATATTTCCTACAACGTTCATCCACCGCCAGTCGCCTATATAAACAATAACAATAATATCAAATAATAATGTCCTAGACGAACTTGAAGTGAAAGCATCGGTAAACAAAACGTCTAAGAAATTATAGAAATATAAAAAAAGAAGACTTGTCTGAGCCGAAAAAGTGTTCTGTTATGTGTTCTGACCTTGGTATGGTTAAACTATATTGTTAATAATTTATATTCATACTTTTTGTTATATGCTTCTGTTATAAACTATTCACGCATAAGTATTTTCCGTTCGAGTTTGCTTATAAGTTGGCCGATGCCATTAACTTCGCTTGTTGCAGAAAGTGCAAATACTTCCAGGCAAGTAACCTATAAATGTCCACATCAAACATTGCGTGTATCGTGATTAGTTTAGTGCTCGAGGTGTAAGAGTTTGGCAGGCAGTTATATACATCAGCACTTCTACGCTTCAACCTTTCAATAACGTTCTATATAAGCCTTTTGAAACCTGCAATAGATTACACTTTAACTAAACGTCACTTCTGTACAACCTTAATCAATTTATTTTAATTGAAAGTGTTTTTCGTGCCACTCCGCTGTAATCCCCCGTTCTCGCTCCATGGCTCCGTTGTTTTCACTCACACGTCTTCCAGGTCTCAACGACAATCGAACCCTCCTCAAACTCTCCTCCTATCACAGTTATAAATTATACTGTTTATGTTTTCAACGCTTTGAGGACACTACAAATTTCGAAAAGAGAAAAAATCCCGGCTCGATTTATCGGTTGAGCTGTAACACGATGAGTTATGGACTCCATAATTTGACAGATTCATATGTTAATTCTCTTGTAAATGTCACTCAACTGGTCGTGTCATCCAGAAAAACATGCTTCTTTCACTAAACTGGACAAGGTGCTCACTGACAACCATAAATAGGTAGGTCTATGTTGAAGATATGCTTGTAGTTTGTCGGCAAGTCCACGATATAGGTATGGGCGAGCAGAGGGGATCAACCAAACAACAAGGTCGGTATGTGGAAGGTCTGAAGGACATGTGACACACTGGGCTTCTACAACACCAGATTTGTAGCACGTCACTTGTCAGCGGAAATCAAAACTTTACTACAACAACTTTATTGAGTGGAATTTACAACGGATTATTCCCAACCAACGTGTGCTTATGTCATAATTTGCCCATTGCTAGGTATACTAATTTGTGTCACCCTTTTCCTCTAATTGACTCGTTATACTTCATACGTTTGTCATCAAATGTAAATTAAATATACTGAAGTACAAACAAAGAGACATGAACCAACATATTCATTCAATCCCATTTCACCTTCAAATAAAACGAAATACAAATATACTATGTACGGTAAAACATCTCATCACATCTTTCCAACTCATTCTTTTTCAAATTGGTAACCTTTGAACACACAAAAACATCGACACATGTTACAACAAAAACGTCGCCGAGGGAAAATGTGTTTAAACATACACTTACTTAATAGGGCTACTGTGGTACCTACAAGAACCATTATAAGATGGTGAGAGTCAAATGGTTGCCTTCAATATTACTTTCTCACATTCTTCTAATTCTTAAAGTATTACAATTAACTTGTTACGTATCTGTATTCTGAGACACGATTAAAATAAAGTACAGAAAAACGAGCGTGACTCAGTGACAGTAAAGCCTTGAATGACAGTCACACAGCGGTATTTGGACAAGAAGCTTCTGTGACAACCCACTTTTCATCGATTTTTCAATCCAATCTGTAAATGCCTTTGAAAGAAATAGGTTTGTGTTATTTTGTTGAAATCGGAATCAGGATTTGTAAAATGATGATTGATTAGGTTCTAGTCAGAGAAATTTCTTTTCATTTCCGTATTCTCTTGACGATTTGTCTTTAAACTACACATGAGGTAAAATTAGATCTTTTAAGATGAAAATATGAGTTCTAATCCCGTTTAATCTCGTAAAATCACGCGTAATATTATTCTTATGGCGCGCAGACGGTTCCTACGAGACCGCGCAATTACCGTTTCTATGAGAAAATACGAGATTTGATAACGCATTCGGATTACTCTCGGCTATTGTCGTATTATAACACCTAAGCTGTTTGACATTACGTCCCCATGGGTCTAAAGCACACTAGGATTTGTTGATTTTTCACAATAATTCCAAGATTGATAGCGAAAATCTGTTTCTCTTTGATTGAAATGTCCAGCTTTTGTACCCTGAGTTCATTATTTTAAGTTTTGTTACTAGGCATGAGTCTTAAATGACGGCACACCATAAATCAACTCTCGAGCTTCAATAAAATGTGAAACGTTGAGGAATAGAAACATGCCTATTTTAGATGACAGAGAATACTCGAGTACTGACGTGTTCATAAAATGATGTAGGGTTGCTATCTATGGAACGTTTACCAAGCAAAGGCAATAGTTATGTGGGCAAAGGGGGTTTAGGCGTTGGCTGGTAAATCCCTTGGCGGTGGTACCATTGACTAAATGCTTAATGGCATGTCTAAGTCTATGGTTACATGGTGGTATTACCTAAACATATAGAGCACGATCCGTACAATCCAAATGTGTTTTAACTCTGTTTCACTCATTGATTTCACTCGAGCACAATTATGTATAGCGGACAGTAGTTGACCAGGTCCGATTCAGTTCATTATACTGTGTGGTGAATGTGAAATGGTTCCTTTCTGCTTTTATAGTTGATAACAGTAAGAACACTATCACCTTTATCCCTCGATTCCCTGATTCCGTATAAGGTAAAGTAAAATAAAGCACCAACACATGTCCTCGAACTAATCAGAGAAGCGCCAACTACAAGTGTCAAGGACATACTAATTAGTGTGTTGCATCGTTGTGAGTTTATAGACTTAGCTTGTCTTTGTTGAGTATTGGCTACCCCTGCATCTGCATGTACACTAGAGATCGAGGAAACAAGATACGAAGGGACCAAACTAAAAACCTCATGTCATAAAATTAATGATTTCCTACGCGAGTTTTTCAACAGGGACAGTTATTTCCTGCGATACATTACAACTACGATATATCGGCTCTGCTTTTGTCTTTCTCGAGCCTCATTTATTATCTCTGGGCGTCTCTTTGTTTTCTCCAGACCGGCCGTCAAACTATCTCCTCGCGACGCTCCAGAGGAAGTCGTACGTCTGTATCGCCAAGAAATCATCTGAACAAATTACTTCAAAATTTCTCAAAAGCCGTTTATTTCTTGTTTTAGAGCGACCATCAAATATGGAACTCGTTTGATTTCTCCTGTTTCCATGGTAACGCTTCCATTACCGGAAGTGCTTTTCTCGAACACGGTTTGTAGCACGAGGACCTAATTTGCCACTGTCACGAATAGGCGCAATTTTTCCTCTTCGTCTGTAAAATATTTGTCAATGGCAAAACAAACCAATACAGATAGCACGTCAGAGTAGACGACTTCTGACCCGAGTGACAGGAAGTAGTATTGGACGCTTGAATGGTCAGTGTCAAGGAGGCGCAATGTCAAAAGACGCTTTATTAGCAATTGACAGGTTAGAGCACGTGCTGGTGAATGTAGCGGCGGGCAGTATGCGTGCGGAGACGGGACTTCACTAACACGTGTATCTGTTCTTTGAAGACTTTCTAGAGTGCCAAATGAGGACAAACGAGTTCGAACATGATCTGCTGGCATTAATGAAATTTGATAAAAAGCTATGGAGGCATATACGTACAACCTTTGGTCCATGTGTGATGCTGACAATAGGTAAGCCGCTGTGGTCAATGATATTGCGTAGTGCGAATCGCCAATGCTTGAGCCACCTTAAGATCTACCGACGCAGGGCAGCAGCCACCTTAAGATCTACCGACGCAGGGCAGCATTTGAATTGGTTATAAAGTAAAAATTGGACTCGGGCGAAGACCTCAAGTAGCGAACTAGCGAACTAGCGAAACTGCGAAATGCGACCTATTGGCGTTTGTATATATACGTTTTACAAAGTTGTTTGTTTATTAAAGTTATCTTTTCAGTGCATTTCAATAAATATATTTTTCCTTAATATAGTACGGTCAGTTTAAGACACTTTGACCTTTGACTACAGGAAAAGGTCAGTTATCTGAATCCGTTATCGCCCACTGCGCGCCTGTCCAGCTTTGAAGTCCGCTACAATTAGGGTGACCAATCACGTGCCTCAAATACTCCAACGCTGACCACTGTGATCTTATCTGAACATCTGACTCACTGGGCATTGTGGTCAAGTTTGAAAGGCGAATGATATCTTAATAAACCGAGCAACATGTTAAATAGCAATAAATGTTGTATATGTGTCATCAAGTTAATAAAGGCGTTAATACATCCTCAATAAAAAAATATAGACTCCGCTCGGAATGTTACAATTTAGTGTCATAACCAAAGTAGGTAGGGTAGACACATGGTAATTGGTTCAGGTTAGCTAAAGGTTCCAACATTGTAGAAGCATAGTCTTCACATGTTTTATCCTAGTGCTATGTTTATACCAGTGGAATTAAAGTGACATATAACACGACCATGTTGTCAGTGCCGTTATCAACCCACTTAAAGTAGTGCTCTTTAACATACCTTGTTCGTGTATATTGGCGAACTAAAACAAACAAGTATACATGTAATCATAATAAAGAGTTATTTGCGCTATTTCGTACACCACAATGTCACAGTGAATGAAAAACGGCAAAGTTGATTTTAATAAAACTCTACATTCAGTTCTCTTGCATACCCTTTGTCTTTCGATATAAAACACGCCTGTCTGCTCGGACGTTCGCAGGGCAATCAACCTGGGCGAGATTTGATTATCTTTGCTGATAGCGCAGTAATACGTTATTTGTCGCCACCAATTGTCGTTGCCAACGGGAAGTTAATTTCAAACAAATTGATTTCAAACTAATAAAAGCATTTAAAATTCCACGCGGGTTTTAATGTAGACATTGACCAGGCAGTGGATACTTCAGAGAAAAGCAGAGAAAGGAGTGAAAGTTTGAGACATAGACATGGAGTCGACACAGCTTATCAAACATGTCATCTGCAGTTGTTTGTTGTATACTGGACGGGTCATGGGGCCTGAGTTATATGTAGAATTGTGCTAATAGGTGTTGGTAGGTATCAAATGGCAATTCTAACACATCGGTCCATGTAACGCGACATTTAGGCGGTAGAGCACCTTCACCAAATGGCCGGCAGCGGTACAAGGCCAATGCCCTCTGACTCGTACTAAACGGCTGTGTTCAACAAGATTTATGAACTGTGATAACTCCTGCATACATGTCCATTATGTACTTCAACATTGCAGAATGGGGACATAAATTTTGCAATTGAGTAACCGCTCTTTGATGCTTACATATAGCTGTCAAGATCGTACTGGCTGAACACGTTGTGCGGTAGGGGTCTCAGTGCGCCTGTTGCTGTATCGGTCAATAATGTCCAAGGTCGGGCAAGACAAAGCCATGTCCAATGTAGTGAAAATAGCCCAACTGTCGTAAATAGGTCTTAATCTACAGCGTGTAAATACAGTGCGGACCATGTTTGTAATCTAATCAGGTCAATGTTATTGTCTTAATGTGGTCAAAACATACAGCTACATGTACGTTTATGGTCATGTGTTTATCTCTTTCCTTAGATGTATACCACTGAAGACAGAAGAACCATTTAAACAAACATTATGTATGTCAAATTTATAGTTTATAGGTTGTACTGGCCCATTTTATCTTCATGCCATTATTGTGTGGCAAACTATGAGCTAGATTTCCATCGACAACACGGCTATCGTGACTGTTCGTTTGACATCAAACCTTTTATGTACGTCTTTACATATCTTTGGTCAAGTTGTTAAGCCGTTTATGTATTTCGTAATTTTGTCGGTTTTCAATGCTTTTAAAGGCGACGAAAATTGGGCAATGATTGGTTTGATACACTAACTGCAGACGGTGATCGCAAAGAAGTAATTGATTTTTTTAAGACACCGTCCATTTGTCTGCAGTCGGACTGCCTCGGGCCTTTGAACGGTAAAAGCACAAATTGCTGACAAATTATCACACAAAATGACCGCTATCCAATGTAATTATTATGTTCACATGTTATACGTCACCAGTCGGGACGTTAGTTGTCAGTCATGTGACCAGACCATGTGACTAGACAGCGTTGTGGGTATTGCAGAGACGGTATTGGTACATCTGTGTATCCTATTAATAGTTAAGACCAGCGTCATAATGTGTTAAGACAAAGCAGTGATGTTGAGTGTTAGTGTATTTCATCATTGTACACAAAGTCAAATATAAGCGTTTAACGACGCCATTATATGTATTTATTGTATATGGTAACTTCTTAACATGTCTACCTATAACAGGTAGGACATTAGACGTTTGGTAACACAGAGATTATATAAACCATGTCATTAACATTATAGACAGTTGGCATTTCGCTGCTTTATACATGTGAACCTTAGTCGTACAGTATTATCGTACAGTTAGTGTGAAGAGAATTGTCTAAATACAGAGAGTACCGATGATAGAATGGCCTACACATGATACCTACAAACCACAGGAAATCATTCCAAACGCACTATTCCTGCACATGTACTGGTGATAAAATGTGAAGCTCGTGTCTGTGTGCATAGAGTTTTATTCACAGGAAGTAGGTATTTATTTCCATCTCTTTCGTCGAATTCAATCAAATACAACGCAGTGTAATTTAGAGATTTAGTTTTTGAGGGTCTTGGAATAAAAACTATATGAAACATTAAATGTCAAAACTGGCCGGTCTTTCAGTGAGCCAGATGCCCAAAATGCAAATCCAGAGTGCATTTTACAAGCTTTGTCTGGTGCCAATGTTACTCGGTAGACGCTGGAATTTAATTTACTACTGGAATTTAATATGTTACTTCTTTCAATGAATGATTTTTTTTGTTACAAACAGTTTTGAAATAGAGTAGGGACTCCGTAACACTTCATGCAGTTGTTTGTGTTCTGTTTGAAAACGACAAAATGCGCACCGGAAGAAAGTTGTCTCCTCTGGTGGCGTTCATATATCAACTTCATGCTAAAACGCCAGGACCTTATGTTACAATGTCCTCATAGTTTTGGTCAGATGAACCTGCAGGATTCAGAGGTCAGATGAACCTGCTGGATTCAGAGGTCAGATGAACCTGCTGGATTCAGAGATCAGATGAACCTGCTGGATTCAGAGGTCAGATGAACCTGCTGGATTCAGACGCCCGGTCTTCACATATCAACCATTGGAGTTTGGATAGTGACAGATATATATTGTTATACATATATGTATAAGTTAGTCAGCTATGCTGAACATGGTAGTGTTATACACCTCTTGGTTTTAACCCTAGGATCGTCGGTGAAAGGTTGTAAGATTGAGATACAATATAGTTTGTCTTTGATTCTGTATATTCGTTTCTTCCACTACATTTTGAAGGAAATGTCTTGACAAAAATATGTTTTTCACTAATTGAAGTAGTCAACATTTGCCGTTCGAACGTTTAATGTCGATCTAGAGTTTTAGCGTTACTGTATTTGGTTTCTTTCAACGTGTGTATGTAGTTTGTTCAAAATGGCAAACCCACCCACACAAACACGTAACTGCTTGGTGTACACTTTATTACTATCAGTGACAATATATGAGTAAGTTCAATTCCTGATTTTACAAACGATACATTTAAAACAAAAATCGCAACAAGATAGATCTCACTGTTTAAGGCGGACAGTAACATCGCTATAATTCACTTTACCATGACACTGACTGAAAAAGTTTAAATCTTGACTCTTTCGTCTAATAAACATTTCGGTAATTGGACACTTGTTGTTTATAATTGTCTCAAGCATCCGTCATTTGATAGGTGACAAGATAAACTCGTTTAAACATTAACTGTGCACAAAAACTGATAACATGACAGGGTCTTGGTTCAGGGGAGACCTTTTGTCAGCCTATACACGTATCTCAGGAGACCCCTTATCTGTCACTGGACCACGCTACATTAATGTCAACTATCTACATCAACCGATTAGGATTGAATAAGCAAAAAACTCAAAATGAAGAACTCGTTGATAGAGTTATTGTTTACTCAACATCTCCCGCACACGGCTTAATCATAGGTGGACTTTTCCAGCACAGGGACTTGATAACTAATGATTGAATGATGAACTACTTATCCTGTAAAACTAGAACTAGAAGTCGTTCAAGTTATTCACACTGCCTGTTAGTTCGTAATTTCGATTTGTTTTGGAATTAATATACAGCTATCATTTTATCAATCTCTGTTTCACCTTTTGAAAAAAAATACACGTGTTTTTCTGTATTCACGCGGTCTTACAATTGATCTTAAAAGGGCTTGCTAGAAATTGTTGTCTCAATATTTAGGCATTTTAATTAAGTGTTTATTATACTAACTGCTACAGCAACACTCGTATTCCGGACCCGAAGCGATGTCCAACATTACGATATGTTCACTATTCCCAGGGCATGTTTGTATGCTTCCTATTTCGGGTGTTTTGTTATAGGATGAAGCCGTGATATTGAATCATATCGATTACACCGATCAATAAGTAGATGTTCTCGTCGGCTGTGTAAACAATGCCACAAGAGCAACTGAAGGATAGCGGCCATTGTTGTGACAGGACACAGATAAATTTTCACTTGTCATTGTCTGATTTTACAAACAACCGCCGAAGAATTCCTGCCCCAGATCAATAAATACAATGGTGTCTTGTGGAATGACACGCAAACCGGAAGCACGTGTTTGTTCAGAGCACCGGTCACGTGATACCAATATGGCGGACAAGTACGTAGAAATCGATCAGGTATCAGGATTAGTCTTTTGACAAGAAAAATAATTTGAAAGGGTTTCCGATTCTCTGCTTCACCGGACAATATATCAACAAAGGTGTTTGTATGAATTTCCGCGTGTCTTTTTGTCAGTTATTGATGCCTTTCTGAGTTTCAACTTGTCGTCTATTCCGCGGGATTCTTGAATAGTTGCGGCCGGGGCGTTTGACTTACTTTAATACAACTAGATGGAATCGATGGAACAAACTTATCCCTGTATTGTAGAAAAACACACAGTAAGACATCGTATAATCTCGTTGATTGAACAGATATAAGCTGAATATCTTACAAATAGCGCTGTCAGGTGTTATACGTTCCAGAACCTAACTTGTTAACAAACCTAGTTAATCTCTATGGAATGAAATCATATTCGTTCACGTTTTCAATGGCTCTATGGCATGTCCAGCTTTGCATTGATTGGTGTGATCGGAACTTGTTATAGGTACTTCTTTCTGTGATAATAGATCTTACTCAATCCTCGAAGTTTAAACAGAACACAATAGACTAGTGGTATCCACAACATGCAAACCAACCTATTATTATTTACTCAAGAAGACGATTTACGAACTAAAATAATATCTTGCAATTCTAACAATATTTATTAAAAGACGACCGTAACAGTTTAAAACATTTAGTAAAAGCACGGTGCTACTGGTGTTAGGCATTACGTTGTCACATGTCTCCACAGGTACGATTCCCCAATGTCATATCCTCTGTTTTGACTTTATATACAACGCACAGGAGCCAACTGAAAAGAAAATCCATGTTTACAAAGAGATATCTGGTCTGTTTGTAAGTAACTGTATGTAGTCCGTGTAGAACGGAAACACGGGCATTGATTGGCCAGTATCCATGTTTGCTGTCAATATTTGTCTACTTCTGACTTCCGCACCGACAAAATGAACGGACGTTACCTAGGCTTCAAGTGAACATTGATTTTTTGACCTGACCGGGGATGACACGACTCTTAGACAATATTTTATATTGGTTCATAGTTCTTGACATCGACGAAGGACTCATGTAGTGAAGCAAACGTATGAGTGGGTTGGGCAGATTTGGTTAATTCATGTTAACTAGATCTATGTCTGCAGTTTGTTCTTTTGCAGGTTACTTTGATACGAACCAAACGAAACGCAGACATCACCAGCAACAGGAGTATGCTCGATTCTTGTTATTTCGTTAACTTGTTAATCAGATTAATATAATTTACTGGTAGTCTAGGAACCGCTGTGTCTGGTCTGCCTGCAACTGCAACGTATTTTCTAAGAATCTTGAGCAATGCCATGAATATAGACTGGCTTGACAGAGCGATTATCAGCTACTATTACAAGCGCCTTACTGACGTTGTTATCTTTGCGCGTGAAAAATTGAAAGCTCTTGATGACCGGGATCGTGATAAGCCCGGAAGCAACAGACTGGTTTTATCTCGTGGGTGGGGAATGGTAAATATCAAATGTTTTGTATAACGGTAAATAATCAATGCGTTTATCGATAGGAGACATCACAACAGGGTCCTGATGTTTGTAAACTTTGGTATACCGAGTTTGTAGAAATGCTTTGAGTTTTTAAACGTGTCAGAACACAATTTACTGTTATAGGTCGGCTCAAAGGCTTCAGATGAATGTGAATCAGACTGATCTACATAATCCATTTAACAGCTTTGAAGGATAATCCGAGATTTCAAAATTGGCCTCGTAAATTACATCCCTTATTTTCTTTGATGTTAAAAAGATTTCAAAGAGTCTTGTGCACAAATAATGTGATTTTGATGAAACTTTGTCACAAACGTCTAGATAAGACACACACTGCATCCCTGAATATATGAATACATAGGGGTTAATCCAGATCGCTGAATCGCCGTGTCTTTCAGATAGACCCTTTTAACTTCTGTCGTGCTTGTTTGTATAACATGACGATTACAGAAGGCCCTCTGATAACGGATGATGAAAGACCGTTAACTCTGCTAATTGTCCACCAATTTTCTGATAAGCTTCGCTGATCTTTGACCTATTTGAACATACACTCAGATAGGTATAACAGCAGATTTAATACACGTTTAATCACTCACGGTGTCTTGGATGTGAATGGTGGGACGAAAACGGATGATTGGTTGGAGTTTTAGACTATAGCTGGATCAGATTGATCTAGGCGCTTTGTGGAACTAAGTTTGTTCTTTATTAATACATCACGACACATGTCTTTTTGATAAGAGTACATACACCAGGTGTCCAACAATGTCTCCATATATTTATATATAAAGTTCAATTTAATCATTGGGTGTTCTTGTGGACGGCTATATAATCAAATCATTTTAACGTTGAATCCACGTACTTACGACCATCGATGCAATTAAATTTAAGTTTTTCGATCGAAAGGGTTACACATAATTTGCCAATTGAAACTAGCTTTGCATTGATACTAATTTATTGATCACATAACTTACTAAGGTAACTCTATTGTAAAGATTTGTGTAAATGTGCTTATGTCATCAAACTGGACTGTTAATTGTTTACATACATATAGTGGTACTCTCCTGTCCCTACTACCCTGTGTGAACACTCAACATTGTGGAATATATACGTTAGTCTGATCTATAAGACAGCAATGCTGAACATTATGTAAAAACACGCGCGGTGATTACGTCAACAATTACCACCATGTCAGGTGCGGTAGGCCGTAAAACAAATTGATTTTTATTAGTTTCCTTTTTACACAAACCATCGGAATTGTCTTTACCGTTGACGAATCTTTTTTGAATTGTTACCGAGTTTTATCCTATGTTTATGCTGTTTCATTTCCTATTGTTTGTAGATGTTTTATAGGTATATGTTTAGAAGAAATATCGTAACGCCTTTGTTTAAAAACCCTCCTGTGAGGTTTTGAAAAGATTGTTGCATTCCTGTTGGACCGTTCTCTACATCATCTCAGTGGGTTTCTTGTAAGTTTTTCTTAATTTCGAGGATGTGTTCCGCTCACCTCATATTTTTCTTATTAGCTCAATCGTTGTTATAGTAATAATGGTTAGTTGAAGCTAATTGGTGCTGGCATATTATGATACGTTATTATACAGCCATAGGGGTGGGTGGGGAATGGGGTGTTCATACTAACGTTGAGACCTGTCAGATAGAGTTCACGTCCCTATTGAAAACTCTTCTATTTATCTATCGTGGCATGCCGGAAAATCTTTCACTGGGCTGATTTTGTCTCCTGTTTGAATTAGGGTTTGGGTTTTACAAAATGACGTGCCAATATTAACAACTCGAAGATAAATTCACGAGACAATATTTTCGTTTCTTCTCTTAATTCTGCAATCAGACAAGACCAGGGAATAGATATTTTCTGACAACTACCCATGTCTACGAGTAGAAGACAGATTACATTGTTTAAAGTATATATTTAACTTTTTTGTTTTCTTTGCCAATTGGAGATGAAGTACCTACTATTTGGTGGGTCGAGACTGCTCGTTGACGGGGATAAATCCTATCTTTAAACAGCTATTAAAATAAGGACACTGGGCTATTGGTGTAAAGAAAACTTACCGACAATGTGAAACAAGGGTAGAAAAATATCATGACAATTATTTGCACAGGGATTAGTAGAGTATTAAAATATTTGTGGAGCTACTTAGTAAAATATTTAGTTATCAGAAATAGTTTCTTGCTAGGTGTTTTCTAACCTACAGATCAACTCGGCTGTGCTTATGTTTAGTCTCCGGGCAAATACGAGAAAACAAGGGCTCTGTCGATATCAACATGGCAAATAAACATAAACTGCACTTTCAGTATCACACTTGTAATTGATGGCACTCACATATCGTGTTATACGAACTGATAACAAATGAAAGACTTAGTGCTGATATCAAATATAGCATTGCATTTAGATTGTTCAATTGTACATTACAAACTCTGTGATACTACATGTACTACTGTATTAAAGAATAAAAATGCAACTCCACTTTCATTGGATAATTGATAGCGTTAAACTCCACTCGAAGTACAGTAACGCACGTGATATACCAATATTTTATTCTTTCCTTCTGTCGATATTTATGGTTTTATAAAACAATTATAATAATAATAATAATAATAATAATAATAATAATAATAATAATAATTAAGATTTTTTTAAATAATAATAATGATAATAATAATTGGTAATCATTATATTTTTGTTCAATTCTATTTATTTTATATCATTATTATAACTATTTTATATTGTTTATTATCATTTTTATTATTATTATTATTATTATTATTATTATTATTATTATTATTATTATTATTATTATTATTATTATTATT
>ENA-OREC01000652-OREC01000652.1-marine-metagenome-genome-assembly--contig:-NODE-652-length-14656-cov-13.108992_pt1 | contig 14656 bp, 13 predicted proteins | sample MGYA00248626_ERZ508543 | MGnify/ENA primary metagenome ERZ508543 (study PRJEB26211, sample SAMN05518279) | marine metagenome | isolation source: Puget Sound, Washington, USA | host: Bankia setacea... | reverse complement strand
CAACTTTGACAAGGAAACCAACTAGTTGACTAATATATGTACCAACTTTGACAAGGAAATCAACTAGTTGACTAATACATGTACCAACTTTGACAAGGAAACCAACTAGTTGACTAATTTATGTACCAACTTTGACAAGGAAATCAACTTTTAAGGAATAAAGAATAAAAGAATGGGACAACTAATGCATGCATTTACAGATGTACACATTTTTTTCAATTTCATCTATAATTGTAGTCCATGTTTCTGTTTGTGTAACAACATATTTTTGGTTACATTATTTAATATTTCACTACACACTACAATGTACAATGTATTTTAACTTTTATCATTTTCGTACCATGGATATATTTGTTTTGGGTCCTGATCGTTTTGGGTCCTGATTGTTTTGGGTCCTGATCGTTTTGGGTCCTGATCGTTTTGGGTCCTGATCGTTTGGTATTGTCCATGTTTGTACTTATGTTGCATGGTCCATGATGTTTTCCAGACCAATTAAGAATGCAATATGAGTTTGTTGTGCAGAGCAGTTAGATACGTTCTACATGTTACATTTATATACCCATAGAATGTTGACACACCTATCTACTGGTACAGAATGGCAGGGCGAGTTTACAAGTTGTGTTAGATAGCCTTATAGTACTTAACAATCCTGATAGTGTGTATTTGTAGTTAACTAGATAGCTGCTAGATAGACACTCAAGTGTTAACTCTGCAAACAAATGAACTCTTGCTCAATAACTTTGGCAATGTTTTAGATTTTTAGCACATATGATGATGACTATTGTGATGTTCTGAGGTCTGCAGATGTCTGCCATCTTACAGGAATATAATCAGAAATCTCATCTCAGGCAGCACTGAATAATTGTTACTGTAACTATAGAACCTCTTTTAGTCTGCCTTTTCCATCACAGATGTATGTACCTGGTCAGTGTACAGAGGTGTGTGAGGATGTTCCTAGATGTAGAGAACTATTATCTCACCAGTCTGTTGTTCTGTGATGGCTTGTAGTTGTCATGTCAGATACTGTTTTGTACCACTGGACCAATCAAACCTGTTTTACCTGTTGTTTAATAATGGACAGATGTATGATTTGTTTGTCAACTTTGTATTTTGAATAATTATATTTTGATGATGTGCCCATGCACTATTGAAAGGGCGTAAGTGCAAATGATGTCCCTTTGTATACATGTGTGCGTCTGTCTGTCTGACTATAGCGGAAGCACCTGTGGATATGTCCTGGTTTCTCAGATGTTGTTACATGGACATTGTTTAATTCAAATTTGGAGATAACTTATCATGTAGATATATAAATACATGATATTATATGAACTACTGATTTTAGGAAATGTTACGCTTTACATCAACAATATGTTTACAACTGTATGTAATTGAAGTTTACTAGTAATACACAATATTAATACAAATAAGGTGGCCTGAACATTTGTAAACTAGTGATATTGCTAAGTATGAATGCATAATACACACTTACTGATAAATCCAGTTTTCTCACTATTGTAGATTTTATTTAAAGATTTTTTTTCTACCAATTTCCTATATTATACTAAAATTGTAATACATGTATTTAATATGTTTTATCTGCCTTTTTTGTTTATACAGTGTTGTTAGAATGATTGAGTGGATAGTATGTTGTTAATTATATATTTTGTAGAATATAAAATGAAAACTTTACTTGAGTCTTGATTTTCCTTTTATAATGTTTTTAAGCAACATAAAAGATGGAAACTGTGTAGATATAAAATTATGTGTGAGGAGATATGTGTTCAAGGGATGAATTTTCATTGCAAGAGGTACATACAATGTTATTAAATCAAATCTTAGTTTGCCATAGTTTCAGTTTTGTAACAAGTTGAGTACCTGTGTACTGCAATGCACCAGAGACTAGAAACACACATGAAAGAACCAGGTCCAAGGTGTGTCTCACTTACCTGTTAGTGTGTAAAGATGACTTATTGAAAACTTGATCTCAGCTACCATGTTGTTTTGTGGACTCTTGTTAAGTCTGGTCACTATAACTAGTGTGCAGAAAAAGCTAAACTCTAACCAGTACCACATGTGACACAAGGATTTATGATCCAGTTCTGTTGTTACATCTATTTACCATTGACCAATGTTGAATGGAGTGCTCGTTGACTTTCTGCATATACTTGTGTTTTAGCCATGTGTTATCAGACAGCTTAAGGAGGTCAATAAAACATACATAGTCTGTGGCAGATTAACTGAACATATATTTAAAAAACAAACAGCATTTGTTTACTCAGAAGCGGCCATTAATTACTGTATAGGGTTAAGGGTTACTAGGTTAGTTATACATGTGGACACCATAAGGCTTTAATGTATGTATCAAAGTGTGTACATGAACAAATACAATCTTCATCCAATTCATGTAGAGAATACAGGCAATGTTAACAAAATATGGGTATATACATAAACCTGTATAGTATGGTCCAAAGAGGGTTGTTTGGTACAACGAAAATAAATCTTTGTCAAATTTCAAATAGAAAATACAGGGGCAGAAACAACATATTGAATTTTGCTTTTTACTGAAACAATATGTGTGACTTGATTGCTTTCCTAAATCACCATCAGTCACAGTTTATTCATAGCTACCGGACACTAAGATTGGTGATATAATAATAGATAAGGAGTTAAGAGAGATGTAACTATAAATATGTCCCTTACTATAAGTGAAAGTCCCTAGGGGGTTATAGACATAAAGTTCAGATCAATTTTACATCAGATTCAAAGTCAGATAAAACAGATCTTGTCAAAAGTTGCTTCTTTATTAGACACTGCTGTCTAGACTCCCACACAGGTGTCTTTTACCACAATCTGTCCACCTTTGGTTTAAGTTTTGAAATTGAAAAGTAAAGTTTACACTTTCATTAAATCAAACAATAAGCAGAATAATTATAATAATTCTGACCATTTTGACTAAGAAAACACAGTCTTGTTTCTTTACTCTGGTAGTATTATGTTGCTCTCAATGTAAGAGTCATGTACTATTTACATGTATTAGGGAAACAAAGTTGACTTGCTTGAAGGTTTGATATTGAGAAAAAATAGTTATGTAATGGACAAGTTTGTAAAAGAATAGTTACTGCTGAATTGTATTGTTAAAAGATTACATGACAAAACACTTTTTTCTTGCCTATATACAGAACTGTATGATACAATTCAAAATAACAGTGTGTATTAAGTTTACTACACAGGGTTGAATATATTTTTACAAACATAACTAAAGTAATTGGTAGGGAAACCAAAGGTATACTTAGTTGAACTCAGGCACTGGTTTAGTACTAGCCAGGCTTCCTGTATGGGGACAAGTTGGTGTCAAATCTTCCTTTGACATCTGATCACAGCTATGTGAGATTGTAATCCTGCTAGAGTGAGATATTTCTTGCATTATTTTCTTATCAAATACATGGTGAGAAAATGGCCAAAGGTACTGCAGTTCTGTCTCTTGTGTGATCACAGTGCATTGTTGTGTGATTTACACCAGTAGGCTTCAATGGGAGTGTTAACAACAAAAGCATTGAAGATCAAAATGTCCATATGTAAATCACCTATAACATAGAAAAACTAGAGCATGTATGCAAGGCTCAACTCTTACTTTGAAGGCTTTAATTATCATATAGTTGTGTTCTGTTTGGTTTTAAAGTGGGTTGCCAGATAAAAAAAAATATAGAGAAAAGTGTCATGCCAAAGCCTTTTACAAACAACTCCAAAAGCTGAGATTAGAGAACTATTGTGTAATATATAGACGTTTTGGTTATCATTTGAACATATCATTTGAGATCTTTCTTGTTTTCATTTAAGCTACTTTTAAAGTTGCATGCTCATCTTAGAATATGTTTTCTGTAATAACAAAACTGGTCTTATATAGAGTCTATATACATATATTACTTACAAGTTAGTCTTCAATTTGTGACACTTTTTACAGAGAAATTTCTAACTCTTAGACTGTTCAAATAAGTCACATAAAAGAACCAAATTAGCTAGTTCATTTTATAACTTTATTAAAGGGAGTTAATAAAAACAAGTAACTCTTAATGCGTATTAATAGATCAACAACACAGTATATTATTCATGCAAAGAAGGTATAAATGATTATATAACACGCTAATTAATTCAATCTTGCTGACTTATTTAACACAAATTGGTTTAAACTGCGTTAACTTTCGTCAGCAGTGTTACTACAACAACGGTCTATAACAGTTGTTAAATCTACACAGGTAAAGTACATTTACCTCTACACACGCTCTTCAGATTAACGCGTGTATTAGAAGTAAGAAACATACTGCCAAGTTTTACTAGTTAGGATCTTTACAGACTTGCTGGCTATATATTGTCAGATTTAAACGGTCTCTCGGATGCTCAATCAGCGATACCGGTGATTGCATGGTCGAAATACGTTATAGAACTAACTTAGAAAACTGAAAATGCAATTTCGTAAAAAAATCCTATGTGGGTCGTAACGTTAGTGCAATTTATCATCGAATTAAGAATTATATTTACGAATCTATTTTGCCATCATCGTCTTTACAGCAATTAAATGATAAATGCGCTATCAAATTCAATATCGATCAGATATGCTGATTATTGCAGGTAATTTAGATCTATGTCACAATAACACAGATCGCAGCCCCTAACAACATTCGCACAATGCATTCTATCCATATCGATAAAAGGGGGTGATAAAAGGATTTCAAACCCAGGGGCCCGCAACTGGCGGGAACGAACTGATTGCTGATTGGCTCGTTGGATAGGTCACGTGAACTGTTTATATAGCGCATCAAGCGAAAGGCGGCCAAACGACCTACAAAGAGTAAAGAAGGAACAAAAAATAGACGTATTAACCATCAGAAACAGCAAAAATGGGTAAGTGTTATACTTGAACTTGTTTGTTGTATTATATTGCACATTACTGTTACATTGGATCAACAATTCACGCTGAATTTGCACGAAAATCGGCACAAATTTATTCAATGGCATTGCGGTGCCATTTTGTTTAGAAAATCAGAAGCGATTCATTTAAATTTGTTGATTTCGGGTTTGTGTACATGTCTGCGTGTGACATTTATTGAAAGCATCTAGTGTTTATATCGAGTTACGGTATAGCACTGAAAACGGATATATGTTTAGTTGTTTTTGTAGAAAAAATAGGTGATTTTATTGCAACGATATTCAATGAAAAGTGGGTTACTTCCCTTTTCCTTTGTTCGTATAAAATCAAGAACCGCAATCCATGCAGTGGTGCGGTTTCCAATGACTCGTGTGTTGAAAATAACTTAAACATGTCCGTTAGTACTACTTCTGAGTTTTACTAATGTATTTTAGGGTTAACTTTAGTTCCGCGATGTGTGTCCATGTTGGCAAACGTGATTCTTAAATATTGATTTCAAATTTTCTTTGCACAAAGTGGGTCAAACTCAATCGAGCGGTTTCAAATTATTAAATAAATTTAATCACACTCTGAGGATGTTTTTTTGGGGGATGGTACTGTTTCTGATAATACGCGTACTGCAATAGTATATCTACCAAAATTTGATTGGAGAAATTTGGGAAATTAAGTACTTATAGGCAATTTGAAAGCACGAGAACCAATGTTGTGTGGGTTTTTTCTTTTAAACTCGACACAGATTCATTCTTAAGAAGCTTTTATTATAGTGTATGTATGCTTATTTCTTAAAATACCTTTTTTAGGAAATTAATTAATTGGGAACTAAAGTGTAACTTTAAATGGGAGAGAGTTGTAGGGAATCAAGGGATACATAACAAATATCAAAGTCTCTGATTATACGCTCATTATTGTAGCTATGTGGATTGATGAAATTACAATTTCCTTTGTAATGAAACAAACACAATAACCCTGAATGCCTTTAGTCAAAACCCAACCGCTAGTTTTTTCCCGATAAATATGGCTACAGTTGGGGAGAATAAACATGCCATTACCTATGATGTTTTCTTGTTTGTGGAATTTTTTGTACTTTCCTTTATATTAAGCTTAAATATCCCCATAAACTGATTTTGGTATTGCTTTGATTATTGAAAAATGTTTTTGTTACCATCCATGTAGGTCGCCCTAAAGTAGACGCTCGTGGAAAGAAAATCAAGGATCCCAACAAGCCAAAACGATCAACATCTGCATATTTCTATTACCTGGCTTTCTGCAGGGAAGATGCAAAGAAGAATGGCAGGTCTATCTCAAAAGTAAGTCGAACTGCAATCTGATATTGTCTCACTGGTTTGTCAAAATTATACATGATTGAAGAAATATCTGCTGTATTAATACCGCCTCCTCGATAGCCTAGTGGTAGAGTGCGGGAGGTCCCTGGTTCAATCCCCAGTCAAGGACGGCGTCATACCAGACGTTATAAAAATGGTACCAGGTAGTTCCCTTGTTTAGCACTGAACATTGAAATTAAGATAGGAAAATAAATGTGATGGATAAATCTGGTATAGAAAATCCTTCGAAGTCGGAGGTCATTGGCTGTTTTGGCGGGGATGAAAAACCGAATGACAACGCAGAACAAACAAAAGGCGAAAGCTAAAAAAGATTAAAAAATCTTAGAAGAAATGTGAATGCTTGATCTCCTTTTCATATGTTAATCATTTTTGACAAGGTTTATTGTAAATACGATTTAGAATGAGAAATTGTGCAAATTCATTTTACCTGACTTGAGAAGTAAATACAACTACTCACTGGTAAGGCAAATGTGTGTTTTCCTTTTTTCTATCAAAAAACTTGTTTTTATAGATTGCTGAATTCACCAAAGAATGCTCTGTAAAATGGAGGGAATTAACTTCAAAAGATAAGGCAATCTTTGATGGTAAAGCAGCAAAGGACAAGGAAAGATATGACAAAGAAGTAAGTCTTGAGTTACATTATCATTTCAATTCTTACATTTGATTAAATAGTTAATTCGTTCGATATTTGTGGTACTGTTTTTTATTCTTAGCATTGGGTATTAAGGAGTGTACTTTTCCACCTGTACATATTTATCTTCATACACCCAAACTCTGTATTATTAAAGTATTACTTGTGTGCCATTGATTTGTTGACTTGATTATTATACTCTTATGTTCTTTTCCAGATGATGCAGTACACCGGAGGCCGAAGTGGACGGGTAAAGGATCCAGCTGAGCCAAAAAGACCATTGTCTGGATACTTCATGTTTTTGGCTGACTTCAGAATTAAACACAAGAATGACGAAATTCAGAACAAAGAACTCTTAAAAATGGGTAAGAATTGGACACTCGTTGTTGCATATAAAATTGAAAAACACTCACTGTAATCTGTTTGCTTAAGTGCACAAATAACTGGTTATCTGGACTGCTTAACCTTCTAGACTCATCTTTCAAAGTTCTGTCTCTGATAATTGTTAAAATGAAAGAGGTTTAAACTTCATTTAAACCTTTTATCTTTCAGCTGGTGAGTCATGGAGAGAAATGGATGATGCTGCTAAAATGCCCTATGAAAAGAAGAGTCAAGAGGCCCACAAAACATACGAAGTACAAATGGCAAACTACAGAAAGGTGAGAGCTGATTGAATTTAGAAAGTTTCAAAAGTTATAACATGCTGAACTAGCCAACATGGTTTGTAACTTTCACCTGCTTTTAATTGTTCAGTTAAAAATTGTAAACTGTGCTTGTGGCATCTTATTTAGTGATGTTTATTTGATTTCTCTCTCAAAGTTTATTAATACCTATGCTTGTATCGTTTGTGCATTGTTGAAACTATTATCTCTTATTACAGACTGGAAAGGCCACTGGTGTTGCTGCTGCTAATGGTGGAGCTTCTGCTGAAGAGATGGACGATGATGATGAAGAGGATGATGATGACGATGGCGACGAGTAAATATCTACCTACTGTGGTTTTGACTTGCAGTCACAAAGCCACTCCTGTTCACATCTCTGACTAACAGCGGCAGAATGGGAATTTTCCTCTAATGAAAGAAGATCTAAACAGTTGAAATAGAGACCAGGGATCAAAATATTGTGTACAAAATACCATGCATTTTTAAAAAACAAATTGGTGTTTTGACTCTTAATAAAGAGTATGTTGTGTAAAAATACTTTACATTTAGACTTGCAATGAAAGGTTCAGATCACTGGAAAATCTACTGCATATCTTGAAACTTCTTACTTAATGGAATTTGTATGTATGACGCATCTAAGTGTGCTTTTTACACCTGAAATAGGTTGTGTTTATTAAACTACAAATCATGAGGACACATTTGTCTGCAACGTAACTGGAGTTTACCAGATATTGGAAGGCAAACTTTGGCCCTACTCTTAGAAACTTTATGACCAAATGCCTGATAAAAAAGCTTGGGACTGATGAACATTGTCTTCAATTAACAATACCTCAAGCAAGTGACTTACCCATATTTTCCTGCATAGACCCAGATCATCTCGTCTTTATCATATTGTATCATAAATGTTTTTACTCATTTCTTCATTATCTTGCATTGTTTTCTAAAGAATCATTCATATCATTTTGATGTATGTAATTAGTTACAATTTAGTTTGGTTTTAGCATTTGTTCCATGAAGAAGTATGGGAATTAGAGAGTACTTCTGTATGTATGTTTGTAATGGAGAGGGCATTCACTTGTAGATCTGACACTTGCTATTCTATGCCATGTTTGAACAGTAATGAACGACAGATAGAATCTCTTGTATCAAACCCACCGATTTAAAGCACAAAGCCAATATTTCAGGGAACAATTGATTTAGCCAAACTACTGATAGATGGTTCTCCTCATGTCTGGTGTCATTTACATTAAACATTGTATATCACTGTATTTGCTTCACTCTGTTTTCATACATTGTATTATACAAATTTTTAACAAAATGAAGATATCAGTTTGTCTCTACTACAAAAAATGATGAAAACCATAAGAACATAGCGTCACTTTTGTACAGTAACTGGAACTCCGTAACGGATGAGTATTCACTCAGACCCACTTTATATATCATTTGTAAGATTTTTGTTAACAAAACACTGGATTTTTTACAAGGTTCAAATACATGACAAAACACAAGATTTTTACTTATATGTTGGAAGTTTAGTGCCAGTAGTATATGTCACACAGTTGCACACAGAAATAGAACATTTTACACCATTAGATTAGAATCATAAATAACAGGGAATGGTTTAATAGGAGATGTAGAACATTTTATGAAAAACGTCACCACTTCATATTAGATAACAAAAATAGTTTTAACAAGAATTAACAACATTAAGCTCGAAATGTGTTCCTTGAATTTTTCAATTATTTCAAGAACTATTTCGAACTTTCAAGTCCTAGCCGATTTCAATTTTATGCACTGAAACTTCATTTTAAGATTCTGGAAATTGGTGCTTTTGACTTTATAAACCAGCATTAAATCTTTTGTTGCCTTGCCATATTTTGTCGGCTTACACATTGGGTAGGATCAAGCAACACATTTTGAAAGGCTGTGTCATCAGTTTTCATCAAAAGATCTCAGGGTTTAGTGTCCCTTTCATATCTCCTGTTACTTTTTTTTTTTAAAGAAATATGTTGCCAAGGTTACCATTTTAAATTTGTACATTGCTGCAAAATCATACATGGCTTTACAGCAAACTTGTTTCCTCAACATAGAATCAAAGTGGGTTTTCTTCATTTTTGTGATTTTTAGTCCTGAGGAAGTTTTATGCAATGATTTCTTTATTTTTATTTTACATTTAGGACGTAGTTTTATATCGTGGAGCATCTGTTAATAAACCATATTTAAAACTGGGAATTTTGTTGGTTCTTCTAGTAGACTGGTCGATCTTAGCATACATATACAGCATCTTGAACCAAAAGGAAGTTTGCAACTGTCGGGTGTCCATCAAAGGCAGTCAATGCGAAACAATGTCTTGTCATTGTCAGGCAAAACTTGTCTGCAACTGGTAGAAATTGTCAAATTTTGCTCTATATTCAATGATTTGACAGGTAAACAATAGCCATGACAGTTAAAAATTACCAGTCAGATTGTCCTGTGGTATGAAAATAGTATTCACATAGACTGCAATGGGTAGAATGGATTCTAAATTCATACAACTAACCAAATACAATACTAAATTCATACAATCGAATACAATACTAAATTCATACAATCAAATACAATACTAAATTTATACAACCAACCAAATAGAATGAACATCACATGATTGTTCTTACTCGTTGATTCTGCCTTAAACGACTTGTTTAATCGATTAGTTCACAGCTTATCAGTGATTGTACACGTATAGCTACTTTGCGTTTTGAGAACTTTTGGCATTTTTATAGTCTTATTGGACTTGCTCAAGATGTGCATTTCATGATTAATGGAATATTCTGTGAGCAGTATACTCCTACTAAATGTGATGTTAAATGTTTAAACCAACTAAGATTCCAAAAGTCACAATTTAGTTTACGCTGTATATGTGCATTGCAGAGATTTATCCAACACTTGCAAATACTTCCTGTCCGGTGACTTGCAGAGAAGAAGTGAACAGTGGATGAATGTTCAGGCAACAATAACAGTTTTCAATAGTTCATATACACTAACGACATTTTATATATTGAAAATAGCATCACAAAATATTCAATACAATAAGACATCACTGTAGAACAATATCGGTAGACACAGAGCTAATCCTATGGAATGGTATAGGAAGATTTTGTTAATTGAGTAATATTAAGAAAGTGAGGGATCACATGGTACGTGTGCAAGACTTGACATAGATGATTGCCAGTCGGATGTGAATGTGTAACCTGTTAAAATCCATCCTGTTTGTTTGAGGAAGAAAGTTTACTATCCACACAGTCCTGCTTGTTTCCAGGAACAGATCATGGTTTGAAAAGCACTATTCCATCACTGCTAAATTAATTACGCCCAATTAACATGTATACACACAAATGATACACAGATTGAAACTAATAGGCACACAATTTACATGAGAGAAAGAGTATTTAGGGACTAAGCATCAAAACCACTTGTAAATACATATTCATGCAGATTATGTTCATAGACCAAAGTCTCCTCAAACGTACCCGGTTACAAATATACAAATGGTACAGCAGAATTTCTAACTCACAGTCACTACTTAGTGTCAGTATAGCGAGAACCATATAAAACACGGTCCCTTTTATTCGCACACAACTCGTATAGATGAAGATCTCTTTTTTTTTAGAAAGTCACAATGATATAACAGTGGTGCAGTGAGTATGGACAACTCATACAACAAGTATTTGTGAAGGAGAACTTGTTTGTTCTGAAATCTTCAATATCGCCAGCTACTTGAGCGGTACGCGTTACTGTTCTACACTGTTCACCAGTGGCTACAGGTAATATAACACCACGCTCGATCTGTGCGTGTAATAGGGCTGGTCAATGAGGTTGTTGAACTGTATAACACACCCTTTCAGTTTCATTACAAAGGGAGAAAACTCAATTTATTATTGTGTACGCTAATAATAGTAACGTATACCATGTGACCATGATCAATACCGCATGGTAGTCATGTGACCATGACAGGAATTCCAAACATTCCACGAGCCAAGTCATGGTTCAATTTATCCACAACATTGCTTTGTTAGGACAGTCGCTGTAGAAAAACCATGTCAATTATCGATGAAATGTATTGATTTTAAGGATTTTCTAGTGATTCAAGCATCTGGTTCATCGCGTGGAAGTTGGAGTTGTGTTTATTTCGTTTGTAATCGCGGCGTGAGAAAGGAAGCACATTGTAGATTTGTGTGGAGTGTTACAAGCAGACGTACATCGGCGTTAAGGTTTGAATGAAAACTATGGAATCTGCTCTCGACGTTCTCTCTAGAGCCGCATCAATGGTGGAAACAAACGACAAACAAGGTAGGTAAAATATTGAGACTTGTTTTCCATTTTGTCAGTTAAATTAAACGATTAATTAACTAATTGATAGAGCGACTTCAAAAGAAGCCGCTTTGTCGGTGACGTCACTGGATGCCAGATTGTGACGGAAATAGGCACTTCAATTCACAGATTCAGAACCTTTAAGCCACAATGTGATTGACATATGGTTATTTGTTGATTCTTAGAATAAATGTACATACCTATGGTACCGTATATATGGTATATTTAGTTCACCGTTAAACTCTGTACCGAATGCGTACTTTACACTACATGTATGTAAACCTGTATTGTAAAGGGCAGCATTCTTCAGATGCCATTGGTATGGTTTATGATTAATTGCATTAATAGAGTGACCAGCTTGATTTCAAATCAATAACAACACGGGGAATAGTAAACAGTGTGACATAGCAACGTTTTTGTGAAGTTTTCAAGCAAGGCGTGTTAGCTGTAACAGTGGCATGCAAACTATGACAGGCATGTAGCAGAGGTCTCTACCTGTATAGAACATACTTAACAAGCTAATACCTGATCAAGTAAAATACATAGGTACGCTTATATGTTTTCACCTCCTGGTCCCATCAGGTCTTTAATTTGAGCACTGCTTGATTGAACAACATAATATAAATATATGAACATTCCATTCAATAGTTATGAGTCATTGAATAGCAACCTGCGCTGTTGAATGGGACCAATTATACCAAATAGGGTAGAACAGTAGCTTTTTACCACCCTTATTTTTTACACAGGTGTCATATTTAGAGGTGATGAGGAACAGCTAAGATTTATGGTTTATTTAGGAAATGTGTCTTGGTCGAACTATGATTGTTATTGGCTGGGTTGTACCATATCCTTTAAAACTATACCCTGAATTAAAGAATGATTCCAAAGCACCCGTTCTAAACTGATTTATATTGTTAACTGAATTAAATGGTTACTTTCAATACAGACAGCATTGTTCATAGAAACAGAGCAGGTGTTTGTGGATTTGGGACTTTGGTTTGGTTTAGACGTTATTTAGCGAGAGAGCTTATTTGACATCAATCTTCCATAAGGTCCGAATTTATTTTTTGTTCAATTGTGAACTCACGCTCAAATCTGTTCCTGTAACCAACCGGTACTCTAAGCAATGAGGGTAAAGTTTCTTGCTCATGTAAACAATGGTATCCTATGATAGATATAAGCATTGGATACTTGTAGTTTTTACTTGTAAAAGTTTGATATAAAAGTACACTTCATAGCGATTAACATTCTTTCTCTGTTTTATCCTTACAACAGCAAACTTTTTTTATTTGTGTTTTCCTAAATTAGATTTATTTGTTATCTAAATGTGTTGAAAAACAATTGAGATTGTCAAAAAGATAGTTGGAAAATTTTACTTATAAACAAATACATAAATAAAAAATCTCTGTTCTCAAAACGAGAGAAAAGGTTATGCCTTGCAGTGACAGATTTTGTGAATAAATAATAGAATAGAGATAAAGTGCATTCCTTGCATAGTACAGTTAAATTGTGATAGCTTTGGAATTTCATAATTAGTGAAGCAAAAACACAAATATTTTGGGCGTATTATTATTAGAGCCCAAGATAATTATTTTATCAAATTTGGTTGTGTGTCTTGGCTGCATATGGTTAGAAATTGATTTGGAAGAAAACAGTTTGTTAGGAGATATTCTCGCTCATTTTAGATGGTATGGTACTGTACATGTTTTACTATAAATCATTGGACAAATTCATGTTAACAAGATGATGTTCTGTTTATAGAAAGAAAGAAAAACACTGAGCATGCAGTTACAACTTATATGATACAATTTTATCAAGAAAAGTGTGAAAGCTGACTACTATCCATACACTTTGATCAAGTATAAACTTGAAAAAAATAAAATGAGAAGAAATAAAACGTTGTGGTTCATAGTAAATTGGACCGCCTCCTCGATAGCCAAAGTGGTAGAGTGCTGGCTTCGAGTGCGTGAGGTCCCGGGTTCAAACCCCAGTCAAGGACTGCATCATACCAAAGACGTTATAAAAATGGTACCGGTAGTTCCCTTGTTTGGCACTCAACATTAAAAAGAGAAATACAGTCTCTTTCTGAAGAATAAAGATAGGACAAAAATGTAATGGATAGAAATCCGAGGTCATTGGCCGTTATGGCGGGGATGAAAAAAACGAATGGCCATGCAGAACCGACAAAGTCAAACGCTAAAAAAAAGAAAAGTAAATTGGAACAGTCTTTTCTTAAAAATATGCAAAGAAATATTTCTGTAGAAAAACAACAAAACATTTCACGATTTTGAAACTAGCTAATGTGTACAATCAAAGTAAGTTGTTGCTGTCTGATCATGATTTTGTTATTGCTGTGAAACATATATAAAACAGAACAGAACAGTTGAAGGGGGGTGCTATCCAATGACTGTTTTATAATATGTAGGCTCAGGAATGTGCTTTACTGAACAAATGACATGCATGTTTACATTCCTCCCGTTTGTAAAGTATACTTGAAATTGTTGTGTATACTGTCTCAAGGTTGTAAGTTATGCTGTCAGAAGGGTTTGAGGACATTGTCAACTGTAATAATAAGATGAAATTCAATACAGCCGTTATTTTGATAACATGGAAAAGTGATATTGAAATTCATTTTGAACAAAACATTCATTATATTCTGACAAACCATAAATTCATTTTATGTTTGAAAAATCTGCTGTCATATAAGATGCACTGCAATGGCCAAATATTTTACATAGTTATGTTA
>ENA-OREC01000651-OREC01000651.1-marine-metagenome-genome-assembly--contig:-NODE-651-length-14660-cov-12.723994_pt1 | contig 14660 bp, 9 predicted proteins | sample MGYA00248626_ERZ508543 | MGnify/ENA primary metagenome ERZ508543 (study PRJEB26211, sample SAMN05518279) | marine metagenome | isolation source: Puget Sound, Washington, USA | host: Bankia setacea... | reverse complement strand
TGTACATGATCATTAACACTATAGGATTGCCCTTAGACTGTACATGATCATTAACACTATAGGATTGCCCTTAGACTGTACATGATCATTAACACTATAGGATTGCCCTTAGACTGTACATGATCATTAACACTATAGGATTGCCCTCAGACTGTACATGATCATTAACACTATAGGATTGCCCTTAGACTGTACATGATCATTAACACTATAAGAGTGCCTTTTTGTGTCTTTTAGCCCATCTGAATACCTGATGCTACAATATTCATAAAATGTTGAAGCTTAGTGAATCTTGTAAAGCTTTTAGCATAGTTGAGGGAAATACGGAAATGTACATGTTTTATGGGCCATTCAAGGGATTCTGAAATATTTGTTTCATCATTATGAGCAAGAACAAGGTCAAGGTCACACCAGGAGGACAAAGATAAGAAATAATGAAAGTTCATGTCCCGAGGTGATGTCAAGCTATGTGTTCTACCTCAAAGGTCAAGGTATGGAGGGCTTGAAACTGTTTGACCATTAGGCAACAAATGTCTTATATTGACAAGTCTTTTCACCAGTATGGGATTTTTTGAACTGCCTTTGCATAACCAAATTACTTGTTGGTGTTTCAGTCATGAATTGGCACAAGTAGAACTCTGACTTGTAGATTTTAATCCAAGTTCTACAACATTTCCTTGTATATTATTAAAGGCTTATTCAAGAGCTTATATATTGAAGTAAAAAAATACAACAGCAAAAAAACATACCGGTAAGAGCACATGATTACAACAGAATTACAATTATTTTCTTTGTCACACTTTCCTGACACAGCTGACAAATTACAGCAATGTTACTAATTACGTATGTTTGATGTACATGCCCTGGGATGTAATGGCTGGCTTAGGCTGGTGAAACTGTGTGTTGAGTGACATAGGAGGCTTAGTCCTCAGTGTGATATATAGATCATGTTTCTCTGTACAACACTTGTTATCTAGACCTTGTATTTTGTGTAACCCTCCCTTTTACCCCATACACTTAAGTTTACTATTCATTTTGTTTTGTACATGAATTATATTTTTCGCTAGTCTAATTTTTGTGAGTACCCCCAGGGCTCATAAAAAAAAATCAGTCACTTGTCCGGGACTAGACTCCTGATAAAAGTCACCTGTCCGATTCAAAAAGTCACTTGTCCCTCTTAATATGTAAAGTTGGATATGGATATACGTTTCATGTAGTTTCAATGTAAATGATAGGTAATGCTGTATATCATAGCTAAAGATAAACCTTAAGTCGCCTAACATTATGCTCAAGTATTACAATAAACAACCAACGAAAATTGTTTTTACTTTGTAAGTCAACACCATAGTCACTCGCTTTAACAGACTTACATTTGTTTTTTTTCCTCTGAATTTGAAAGAATTTAAACTTGCTCATGGTTACACATACACTTGCAAACTGACCATCCCAGAACAGATTTTTAACAAAAAAACGTCAATGTGAAGACGATTTGTCACCTGTTTTCGCGACGTCGCCATTCACAAAATCGCCGTGTTGAGAACTCTTCGTTCATCAAAGCTTTATGATAACAAGTTAAACTGTAGTTAAGAAATACAGAAATTGTTCGTTTTGAAGGCTACCCAGTTGTTATATGATTAACCACGACCACGTGCGTTTTTAGCGAGGAAAATGAACGTACTTTGATGGCCTAAAGAATAAAGCATTTACTTTGCGATAACATTATTATGAAACACTAGGGAGATCATTTATTTTACTTGCTTATTTATAAATATGAATGTTTGAAAATCAATAGTAAATTGAAAAAATCAAAATAGTGGTCTGGCAAACAAATCTGTAGACGAAAGAATGCTGTAAACCATCCTATTTTCACTCAATTGTCGGTAACCATGATTGTATGTTATCTTCCCCTTTTCGGAGAAATAAGTTTATGTTGTTGTTGATGCTGTTTGGTTAAACGATTTGTGCATTGTTTACGCATGGTTAGTGTGTATAGACTGGTAGTAGTGACACGATAACTTCCTTGCAGGCTACGATTATCGTTCTCAAGATTATGTTTGCTGACAGATAAGGTGCATCTTGTGTATTGTCAATTTATGACACTTGTCCGGCCAAAAAAGGCACTAGCCCGCGGATGGACTTCTGCTCATTAGTCACTTGTCCGACAATGAAAGTCACTTGTCCCGGACGTCGGGCTATATGATTTGTCGAGCCCTGAGAGTGTTGAATACATCATCATTAATAGATGAAGAGCTTTGCTCACAACATCATAAATTCTCAAGTGTTTATGTCTGCCTATTTGGAAGGTAGTGGCACACATGCTGAAAGATTTAGCCACCTCTTTTATTTATGGTTAATTGTTCACACCATAAATTACCATGTTTGTTCTAGCATAAATATCAGCACTTAGCTTGTAAAGCTGCTTGATAACTGTGATGCTTGGAAAACAGGGAAACTTGATAGGTTTATTCTTGTAATGTCTTTATTTCCAGAAAAATGACATGTAAACCTTTCATAAGCGTCCACCTCAATCATATGACCACCCGTTTACATGATCAGGAAGCAACCATTTCAAAAACTTGCTCATAATAGGGTTTGTTAAAAAAAACAAAAAACATAAATAAAAGATTTTCTCAGGGCAATAGGATGAGTGGAATTGTCATGCCCTGTGAGACTGACACTTGAATATGTTCTAACACTAATAGAATATGGGTATCTTTTATGACAGACCAGGATTTAGATTGTAATATATATACCAATTAACAGCAGTTTATTTTCTTTATGTTATGTTTCAGGACCCGAAAGTCATCATTGATTTGGAGCAGAAGGGCACAGGTAGTCTAGAGTCTAGAACTGTGACTATCTGTAGTGGATTGGACTTTGTCAATTTAAAATACACTCCTATGATAGCCAGGGATGCCGAGACTGCCTTGGTAAGTGACCCTTTCTCACTCACAGTTTTACAACTCTTAATGGCATGTTCTCTTTAAGCTCTTTTGACATTCTTTCCCAAAGCGCCATTGCCACATTTCCCCCTAGACTGATCTTTTTGTACTGATGAAAAACTGTTTTTGTTTCATCTATTTTTCAAGACTTTCAAGTAATTTTTACTATGCATTCTCTTTTCAAGAAATGTGAATCAGGGAAATTACTAATTTGCTGATGTTTAAAATGAAAGATTACCGCCTCCTTGATAGCCTAGTGGTATAGTGCTGGCTTCGAGTGTGGGAGGTCCCAGGTTCAATACCCAGTCAAGGACCGCGTCATACCAAAGACATTATAAAAATGGTACCAGTAGTTCCCTCGTTTATCACTGAATATTAAAAAGGGAAATACTGGCTCTTTCTCAAGAATTAAGATAGGAAAATAAATGTAATGGATAAAATCTGGAATAGAAAATCCTTTGAAGTCAGAGGTAATTGACCATTGTGGCGGGGATGAAAAAATGAATGACCACGTAGAACCGACAAAAGTCGAGTCAAACGCTAAAAATAAAAATAGATAAATGAAAGATACACTTACAAGTGGAAATACTAACTTCATTTATTTCACAGTTGCTTGATGGATACTGGCCTTTGAAACTCATCCTTTGTTTATGTATTTTGTTTCACATCATTAACAGTAACACATTGAAGCAGATATTAAATATTCACTATAAAACAACAGGTATCATGTATAGTCGGTCCTGTAGGTAGTTAAAGCAACTAAGGATCATGAGACAAGATCGTTAAAGTTGGAGTAAATTATGTGATCGCGTAAGGTGATTGTTCTGTATTACATGGTTTGTTGTGGTGAATTGTACATCAGGCAGACACAACATATGGTAGGTGAGTTGGTGCCAAGGTAGATGTGTATGGAGAGAAAAATGAAGGTAGTGGTTTCTCTTTGAAGAATTGATTTATACTAACATTCCCAGCAACAGTTTTAAAAAATAAGGAAACTTACAGGAGTTATTTAAGTCTCTGAAACTTAGTAATAGCCGGGATGTTTCAGATCATTATGTTTTATAGCTACCTACAATTTCCTAGTTTAAGTTTACACTATTTGCTTGTTAAAATAAAAGGACTTATGTGCACTGACTATGCAATAATATGGACATCCTTGTGTGGGTTTTATTTAATCCAACAACACCCTGATTAGATCTGCAGGTGTTTTTTTCAATCACTTGACATTTTAGCTAACATCCCCCAGTTTAACACACTTTTCATGTTTTTTTCTCACATGGCGGGTTTCTCGGTATAATAAACATTATGATTAAATTGCATTGAATAGAAGGTTAATCGTGTCATAAAAGTATGTATGTATGCCTTGAGTTTTTTCATGACCTCAAACCTGTTCTGAATTTGGAGCATTTTTAGAGCATAAGGAAAATTACAAAAACACAAGTTGAAATTGTATCAAAGTACATAACCCACAATACTCCTATATAGTTTATGAGATACAGTTAAACTTACTACCACCTTACTTTTGAATGATAAAGCAGGTTTTCACTGATGCCTTGTTAACAGTTACCCAGAGATTTACCAGGCATAGTATATCTGGGAAAGTGTAAACAAACACAGAAAGTTCTACCTGGTCTAATGTTTACATATTGTGGAATTTCAGTCTGGAATACCATAGTGATTTTCAGCGTTAGGAAAATAGTTCCTGTAATAATAAAACACTTCTGGTATTATCTGGTACTTCTGGAGCTTTGAACATGTTGCCAATGCACAGAGTACTTCATTATGATTACATCAATACTATAGCGTATGTTTGATGATGTGATTTTTGTATTACAATACTTCATTATGCCGGCTTACTGACCTTTTTTGTGTATTTATACCTCCATACATGTGAGAGTTTATCTCTTCACTTTAATACCTATAGCTGTAGAATTTACCTGCACCTACGTCAGTGACCAACATATGGTTAAGCTTAACAGTTTCACCAGATGCTGATTTAAGATGTTTAAAATAAACTGTTTAGGAGAGAAGCTTGAGATGGAAATGCTGTTACATTATTTAAAATTCAGAACTTTCAAAGAAATAGTTCATACTTTCCACAACAAAGGTACTTAATGTTTCTGCTGAAGATTCTCCCTTACATTTAGTTGTGAGGAGATTTCTAGATCTGTGATACAGAATATGATTATTTGTATGTTTCAAGCGAAATATATCCTTAGTTAAATTCAGCCTGGACTGGATTTCATCATCAATAATCAATGAGTTTTAGAGGTTTCACTGTTGTTTTGTCTTAAAATAAAACTGATGTCTATGTAGATTTATTTGTAAACTAGGCGTTTACTAAATGTTTTTTAATTGTTTGTTTAAAAAAAAACGCCGCTAACAAATGCGTTTTCACCCCCCCCCCCACCCCACAAATAAAATAAAATTGAATAACATTTAATCTTAATATTAGTACACCCTCTCCCCCAACTAATGAAAGAGGTATATGAAACTTCGAACTTTTGAACTTATTGTATTTCCATATAGAGAAAGCTTGTTTCTGAAACATCTTCCACAGTTGTCAAGCCATCTAAAGGAAAGTTGCTATACATGATCCCTATGAAGAGTAGATGTGCATGGCACATGTTTTGTGAGGTTCGACCTAGGGGTTCTAAAGTCTTTTTTAAACTGTGTTACAGTGGAACCCCTTTAAACCGAACCTAGTTGGGACCGGATAAAAAGTTTGGTTTAGAGGGGTTTCCGGTTAAGAGGGGTTGTAGGAAATGGTTGAGTAATTTTCCGAAATAGTATTTTTAATCTTTCATACTCGATGTATTTGGACATATTACATGTTTTGACAAAATCATTTCAATCAAAACAACGATTGCGGGCATCATTTCGAATTGTCATATGTTTTCGCGATGTCGAAAGTCCACGTGCATTCATATGTGAGCTATTCTCAATCACTAGAATGAATTAAGAATTTCTGCATGCAGTATAGTGTAAGATACTCCAGTGGTTTTGAGAGAGTTGTTAACGCGTTTAGATCTAGTTGGTTTATAAGTGGGTTGACTTTCAGTTTTTTTGGTCTACGAAACCATCAAAAGCATATGTTCATGCTTCCTATGTATTATGCCTTTCAAGAATAAAACATTGCTCTACTCAATTGTTTATATTTTCTTATAAACTGTTGTTGAAGTAATGCACCTGTTTTTAATGCTATATTGACCGTTTGTCTGACACATTGAGCTACCGTGGTACCAGTTGAAAGCAGCTTGCGTTTTTTTAAATTTAAAAGATAAGCTGCTTAATTAACATAAATGAATAACATTATGTCTGGTTTGCATGCTGTGTATATGGCATACAACGTACTTTACTATACGTATGTAGCCCGCAACTAGAAATCGTGAATTAAGTTTGCAAACGTATCATTTTCTTGCTGTTAATCTGTCAATAATTGCGTTTATCACGCTGTCTTTAATTACATGCGCACCGCCATAATGTAAACATGCACCCTAGAGATCGTTATCTGAATGAAGCCACAACTGGTCACGGGTGTGAAAACTTGTGTATTGTGTCAACACATGTATTGTCAAAACAATTTGGGTGACACAAAATGTTGTTTGGTTTAGAGGGGTAAAATAGTGTTGAAATCGTTTAGAAATAATAGAAAGCTTGTCCGGTTTCCGGAGTAGAGGGGTTCCGGTTTACAGGGATTTTTATACAATGAAAATAGAAGCTGGAAATTCGAGACCTAGACATTTGTCCTGTTTCGAGGGAATTCTGGATAACTGAGGTTCCGGTTTAGAGGGGTTCCACTGTATATTCTGATTCATATGTAGAAAGTTTATGTCCAAAACTACTTTGACAGTTTTTCAAGTCATCTTTATGTTTTTATGTTGATGTTAGTATGCTGTTTTTATTCTAGAAATTAATAATATTTATGGTTAACATTTATTTTTTGGACAACAGTTACTGTATAGTTTCACCAAACCATAGTTCCATGACCAAACACAAATCTTTTGTTTTGTAAGTCTCTGCATAACGTTTTTCTTTCACTCAGTTGGGTAGCAACTATAATTAACAGATATGTTATGGATAAGGTATTCACAGAAGTTTAATGCTTTCTTGACAGAAATAGTTAAAATCAGAAAATTTGAATCAATCTTTAAGAATCTGTTATTAATGAGTCCACTATTCCATTTTTTGACTTTTGAAGCTGCTTGAAAATCACCTATAGGCTTGCTTCTAAATGTGTCACACTAAAGGTCAGAAAAGGGTTTGGGTGTGTTTTAAAATGCTCATTTCCATGAGCTTCTTGAGTCACGCAGCCTTTGCCCTGTACCATAACCCCAACATAAATGCTCTAAAAAATTGCGTAAATGACAACAAAGTAAGTGTAAATTAAAAATTGATTATTTAATTGAGTGTTGAGCGGATGTATGTAACATTGTTTTGTTATATTTAACGGCGACCTGGCTTTCACACACACGCACACGACAATAAAATTTACCAACAACAAAGACAATTTTATTTTGAATTTTATTTCCTCCTACGTTCATATTCAATCCTGGCGGTTTGTTAAACAAACAATATAAAATAAAAGGCCCTATAGATTTCTGTTTTTTTATACTCCTGATAAATTTGAATGAAATATGTAAAAGTTTGCATGCAATAAGTTTATATAAATCCTTAATTATGAATCCAGTCGACGTCACATTCGGAAATAGTGGTAAAACAATCGTAAAATAATCGTTAATTATTGATTGTAAAAGATAAGACATTAAGGTAAACATTGTCAAAACTGTCTTCTCTGCTTTTTACTTATATTATATCACCAACCTTTCTCCCACCCCATCTACCCTTCTCCCAACAAATCAACGTTCCCCAATGACATGCCACAACCTTTTAACCATGAAACTCAATGTGTAATGGTTGTTGTAAACTAACATGAGAAATGAGTAATTAAGTCGTAACAATGGATACAGTTTTGTAAGAGAATGACAGGTACCAATTATGATCAAGAGCAATGAGGCAAGTAACCGTGGAAAGTGGAGATGATTGTTACACTGGGAGCTAGTAGTAAATCTGGCCTCATTTCATGACACAGCATTTAAAGTCTTTAAAGACATAATTAGACTTGTGTATTAAATATTTTACCACTTCTTCAAATTGCCAATTTTGAGCATAAATAAACATTTTTTTATTTTTTTCCCTTTTAATTTGCACTTGTTACTATGTAATTTAAATTGTCTCTGGAATAGTGCAATAGGATTTAATTCCGTTTTTCTTATTCACTTTTGAACAGTTTTGTGCCTTGACTTTACACTTCTGCTGATACATTGGATTACTTTGGACATTTTTAAGTGACTAGACGACGGATGACAGACTCTTAGTTAAACTTGTTTGCAGAAAGCTCGGTTCTTTTTAAAGAGTCCTCGCTCACAGAATAAAATAACCTCTCTGGGATTGAAATTGCAGTAGCATTGATCCCAAACCAAGATTTCGGGAAAAAACAATGGTATAATTTTATTGTTTCTTTTAAAAGTAATATAAACGTCTCCATAGAGGAACCATCTAGATTTTAAGACCCAGGATCAGACTTTGTTTTGTGCCTTACTAGAGGTTAGTTGTAAGACATTTATGTGCCTACTTGTTCCATGTGCCATTAGAACAGTTTAGCGACGAGCCCAGGGTGTTGTACTTTTGTTGCTCATTTAGGAGATTACAGCAGCAGACATACTCTCCACCTCACTGCCTCCAGGGCCCAGACACTCACATACCACTATAGCACTGCCCCAGAATCAGTACGGAGACACAAAACATAATCAGAAAAAAATTAACTTGATGCAGCTGTGCAGTGGGCAGAAGGACTTAAAATAGAGAACAAAAATGCTGAACCATAAATGCCTTATATAGGAAGTGGATTGATTCAATTGATCTAAACATTGTGGCAGTATGGAGATATCCACCAGTTTGACAGTTTTGAGGTTGTATGTTGTATCAAAGTCTGTGATTTATATGCATCAGGTATTTGTTCGATGGTTAGGCAGATGTAATGTCCAGACTAATTAATCACAAAGATGTGACTGTCAAGATTTATCAGTTTTTCATTTATAAATTTGGCTGTTCAAACTTGTTGGCCAGACAATTGTACTCCATGGTCGTGGCAGTTGTTGTATGGATATTTTACACGTATCTTTCTCCCAGGTTTCAAATGATGTTAGATTTTTGTTTATATGTGCTATGTCATGGTGAGTTAGATTGTTTGACATTGAAACATCATGTTCAGCATGTGGTGACAATATATTATCAGACAGTGATGTTTTTTATGTTCTAACATCTTGCCTAGGGTACACTGATGTTTTTGCTCTTATGACCTAATTTGATTGTTGCAAGAAAACTGTTTGTTTATACATTCACTCTTACAATCACTCAGGTAATGTGTAGCCCAGGTGTGAAAGATATGTGCTCTACCACTGAAGCTATCTAGATACACTTAAGAGGCTGTGCCAATAAGCATGGAGCTTCACACAACATATCGATGGAATGCGAAAAAAAAAGAAGAAGATAAAAGCTGGCTTGAAATGTTCTTTTATGTCTCAAAAGACTATAAAACAAAAAAATTGACAAATTGAAAAGATTAAAAATGTACTAGCAGTCAAATTATGGTTACGATTATATAAACTGGCCAATCTTGTCCATTCTATTTTACAAGATAACAGGATATTACCACACAAAATATACTATTAGAATTAAGAAAACTAGTCATTTCGAGAAAATAGTCTAAAATTTTTTTTTTTAAACTATCAGTTAAAATAATTATTTTCTAGAAGAAAAAAAAGATAAATGGTTGTTACAGTCCACACAGCACGGATTTTACGTTTTCCACTTGACCACTGCGGATAAATTTTGATCTTGCGTGGACAATCGTGGGAGACAGCAAGCAAAGGGTCGCGGTGACCGTCCGCTAAGCCCTCCGCAAGACAGACAGCAGGGGGCAGTTGTGGTGATCCGCGGTGGCAGATTATCGTATGGTTGCATATATAAGACGCACTTTTCCCCCATAATGTTAGTCTCAATTTAAATGTGTGTCTTCATGATACTGAAATATAGAACCCTATATTCCGAGTCTAAAATGTCTTTAAATCAAGAGAAATTGCTCACGAACGACGTCAATATGTCTACTATCTTGTTTATTATGTAATGGCGAAATTATTACTAGGGGAAGTAACTGCTTACGTATTGTTTTGCATTTTATAAAATAACAGGTGTAAAAATAGTGTTTAATACTTATTTTGATGATTGATAATTATTTTGCATGATTGAATTTTCAGTTTATTTGTTTGCCCATACAACCCTATAATTGTACATAGACGATGCTCCCGACAAATACATCATGGGGACGCTGTGTCTATTGTTTGTCAGTAAACACGTGTCAGTTAGTCTTTTCTTTGTCAGTTTAAAATAGACATGTTTTTTGCACCTTCGCACAATGACACTGAGCAGTTTGTCAAATTTCATCACTACACACTTGGGCCGCATGTTATCCTCACCACTCAACACTTGCGTACATTGTATATCGAGAATCACGGACCCGTCAAGTTGTTTACATAAATGTACATTATGGCGTCCAAGGTGAAATGCACATTGGAATTGACAGTCGTTTGATTGATTTGTCTTTTTTGCATTATTTGTTCTTAAGTAAAAAAGATTAGGGTTTTGGTTGCCAAACCAGAACCACTAATATCTTGTCACCCGAACGAGCGGCAGTCTGCCGTGTTTTTCCCTGCTGACCACCGCGACAGCACCCCGTGGCATGAGAATCGCCCAAACGGCGGACAATTTAGCTGGTCGCGGCGTTGAGTGGACACTCCGCCACAGAGAGTGGCTGTCTGCGATCATGAAAAATCACCGGATCAAGGGGACTTTGTAAAATCCGCACTGTGTGGACTGTATGGTAACAGGAGAATCAGATGGTTCAAGGTCCTATTATTTACACAAATATAAGCATTTTTTTATTTACAATTGAATGGACAAGATTGGCCAGTTTCTTTGGTAACCATAATTTGACTGCTAGTACATCTTTAATCTTTTCAATTTGTCTTAATTTTTTTTTTATAGTATTTTGAGCCATAAATGAACATTTTAAGCCAGCTTTTATACTTTTTTATTTTTTTCACTTTCAATCTGAAGCTCCATGCTTATTGACACGGCCTCTTAACATGGCAGGAAAATTAACAAAATCTCTAGAAGTCCTGCTTATAATGGGGTTTGGTAACAACAAGAAAAATGCATTTATATAACAGATGGCAACATTTCCACTCATCATGCATTCAACACCACATGTCAGTGTGATAGGACAAGTGAAATTGTAATGCCTTGACATCCCTAGTTTAGCTGGAAGACTGGTAACTTCATTTTAAAGAATAATTAGAGAGACATTTTCTTTCAAAATAATGCGTTATATACAATGTTCCCAACAGTTTTGGCAAGGAGAAACAAGCATTGAGAACATTGATTTGAAGACTGCAACAGCTAGCCAAATAACTATTAATTTGTTATGTATTGAATGCCTGTTCCGTTCCGTCCATTTTGGCAAGAAGTATAAAACATTTGAATTCGGCTACAATTAGTTTACTAACCAATAGTCCAGCCACATTACTTTGTAACTGTAAGCGTTTATTATGAGCTTGGTGGTAATGAGCTGTTGCCTGAGTCCAGTGGTCAAAAGGGTTGATCAACTTAGATCTGACCATAGACGATAATATGATATTGATAGTTGGCCAGTAAAGCCTTCAGTACATGGTTTGTTGGCTCCTGATGGATATAACTCTGCCAAAACAGTGTGAGTTCATGTCACAAGAGATAAAGCATTAGTATGTAATTAGAAAATGGTATTTAAACAAGCTTTGATTGTGAGATAACTGGCTGCTCGTAAACACTGGCTTTTAACAGTACTGTAAATTAAACAAAACAAAAGCATATTTATATAATAATATCACATGAATAACATACAGAAATGGTGAAAGAAATGAAGAAAAGAATATTTGTATAAGTGTTGTTTATTGTGCGTTTATGAAATGTTCAATGGCATCCAAAATGTTTACTGATAACTGTATTTTGTTTATGTTATTACCATATATTGTGATAAGCAGGACTAGCACTTGTTGGCACTAAACACTTTTCTTTATTGTTACTTTTGAACCGTGTTTTTTCAGTCCAGTGTTTTCATATTTCCTATATATTTCCTATATATTTCCTATGGAGTGATTAGATGACCAATGTGCCTGACCCTTGGTTGGTCTGTTATCCATCACTAATGCTTTCCTACACCTACTTCATGCCTCATTCCAATCACTCTCTAATTACATGTTGGCATGCAATGTATCGCTTTACAAGTAAGAGATGAAAGCGGGAATGTTCGTATGGCTATGAAATTAAGAGGGTACAAATGGAATAATTGTCATCTCTGGTATATATATGGAATTGTCTCATTATCTAGATTTTAACACAGACAACATCATTTAAAAAGTACGCTCTCAAACCTACATCCAAATCTGCCTGAAATAGCGACCAGGATACCATTTTATTAAAGACCTTTAACATAAAGTTACTGATTTTGTGTAAAATAAATGTCCAAACTGCAGCAATCAATACAACAAGAACAAAACAAATTTTTTGTTGAAAGGTTAAGTTTGCGTGTAAGTTTAGGTTTTGCATAAGTCATCTAGTACAGGTCCTCACTGGAGGTAAAATGTATATTGTCTGGCTGTTTAAAAGCTAGCTGGATAACTCATTTGGACCTGAACAGTTTTTTGTCAAAAACCATAATTCGAAGTTGTTTGTTTCAAATGACACACTACCATTTGTGTAGTAACACATTCTTGTCAATAGACAGAGAGCAAATCAGAAACTATGAAACAAAACTTAATTACTGTTGTATAAATTTCTCTATTTGGAAACCTCTCGTAATGTCTTGATTTATTTAGTGAGGAACCCATAAACAAAATAATTGCCTTGGTTTCTCTGAAATAAATAGCACCTTTACTCCAATTTTGGTTTGTCCAGAAAAGCTTGGTTTCAGTTTGAAATCAAACTATAAGATCACACAATTTGAGATCACACAAGGAATTTGAGTATCAGACTTCCAGAATGTTTATAGACACAATTCTCCAAACAAAAGTATGCATCATCATAGGTTCTGTCAAGCTGGGAGGCACTGATAAGGTGATGAGTATGGACAGAGTTCAGATAGAACTGTCACAAAATCTATCATCCTGCCAGTAGATATCAAAGTGGTCTGAGCAGGGAGGAAAACACATTATGTTACCTGCTCTTTTATCCTGATATTGAATTTATTGATTTACTGTAAATTAGAAAACTTCTATATTACAAACCAATCTGTTTCGGAGATAAATTATAATTTATGATTAAACTAAGTGAATCACATTTTACACTGGCTTTTTGTGTCCATGTGAACATCTTAATTTTGCTTTTTCAATGATATGTGTGCTAAAGAAAACTAAATGTCAAAAATAAATTGCAGAAAACATGCATTTCAATGTCATGTGCACATTTTTCACTGTATTGCTTGTTAGCATACACTATTCTCTCCACAATTTTCTCAGCCTTGATTGTGAAATCAGTTTACATTCGGTTAAGGAACAGATAAAAAACAGTCAAAAACATCTCTCCCTATATTTCAACATATATGTACCAAAACAGATTATCTCTCGTTCATCTTTTCTATGTGGGTTAAGCATTTTGTTTGCAAGACTCCATAATTAAATCAAGAGTTTTATCAGGTAGAAAGGTAGAAACAGAGAAAAAAAGAGTAAGATTTGTGTTTTAGATGTGTCTGGGAAGGTAGACTTATCCTTCATATATTGCAACTTATCGAAGGTGGAAATATCTATACAATTGAGATGAATAAAAAACACACATGGATATCCGGGTGCAAAAACCCCCATATGTTATACAAGAGTAACCTGAGATTGTTGCTTTTTTTCCCTTATTGATGAACTGATATATTTATGGTTGGCAGTTAAGATTTTATGTTTTTATGTGTTACAGGCTTGGTTCCAGGGCTTAAGGCAGCTTACACCAAATACAAAGGCAAACAACATCTGTCCTATGTCATCTCTGAGAAAACAGTAAGTAAAACACTGTGTCAGATGAACTATGTGGGAGGGGAGCCGCTACAATCAAATATTTCTGTTGTTACTAGCATGAAAAAAGGGTTCATTTAGCACATTTGAACTGCCTTTGATACTGATACAAATGGATGTGGGTGGATAGACTGGTGGGAAGGAAAAGGTTATCTGTCTCATTGAAGAGAGAAGCACTTGAAACTTTCTCGCTGTCAGTCTGCATGCTGAAAGTGGTGCAACTTGTAAAACTGCTCATTTAACATACGGGCAGACTGGTTTAGTATGTGTTGAGTTAACCGTTTATTCTAACATTCTCTGCAAGATAATATGTTACTTAAAACCATGTTGGTCGCTCTGTATTTGATTAAATGAAGCCCTTAGGCCAGTCTGTGGTAGAATTGTAGGCCTACGATGGAATTTGTTACTGAAAAACATAAGAACCTTGAATGCTGTTGGCAGGTTAATCTAGATTCGTAGATTACTACTTTAGGATGTTGGGTTATTAGGTGAACAGTCAAGGTAGCTTGGAGGCTTTTGAAGGTTGAAATTCATGTTTGTAAATAAAGAACAACAGGGGGGGGGG
>ENA-OREC01000650-OREC01000650.1-marine-metagenome-genome-assembly--contig:-NODE-650-length-14662-cov-11.649571_pt1 | contig 14662 bp, 9 predicted proteins | sample MGYA00248626_ERZ508543 | MGnify/ENA primary metagenome ERZ508543 (study PRJEB26211, sample SAMN05518279) | marine metagenome | isolation source: Puget Sound, Washington, USA | host: Bankia setacea... | reverse complement strand
TACTTAGGTAAATAACAAAGCATAACAAAGTACTTAGGTAAATAACAAAGCATAACACTGTACTTACGTAAATAACAAAGCATAACAAAGTACTTAGGTAAATAACAAAGCATAACAAAGTACTTACGTAAATAACAAAACATAACACTGTACTTACGTAAATAACAAAGCATACCTTGGTACTTAGGTAAATAACAAAGCATAACAAAGTACTTACGTAAATAACAAAGCATACCACGGTACTTACGTAAATAACAAAGCATACCACGGTACTTACGTAAATAACAAAGCATAACACGGTACTACTCGGAGGAACTAGTATTTGTCATTAACGAAACATCTTCCTGGTGAGACAAAAAGCTGTAGATCGTTCCTTACTATTTTCTGTATTATTTGTTTGAAGGGATAGTGTTCAGGGAGTTCGCACATAGACTGACAGATGTTTACAGAAAGCATCTCACTGAGTTAGACTACATACCTGGCTCATTTAACGCTCGAGAAGCTTGTGGAATACTAGGTAAGCCGTGCAGGTCCAATCGTCGCACGTTCTTCGTGACGAATCATCGCCTTCCAATTCTGTTTTAAATATGTAATTTTTTCTCTCAATAAAGCGTTATTATTCAGCGTGCGAAATGCTTAAAATGCGTAAGTTGTAATACGAAAAACAATATTTAACACAAATGTCGTTAAAATAACAAAAACAAACAACTGAACTAAAGGAGGAAGAAGCAATACAATGAGTGCAAACATAGGCACTTGTAATAGCTTCTCCAACAACGGAATCAACTATTATAATGTTCAGCGGTTGAACTATATCAATACATGAGAAACATTTTTAAATTGAAGACGTTGTTAGAGCGTGTATTCATGAATGTGTTGACCTGTCTACATGTTCTCTATCCTTGCTTACGTTAAACAGACTGTGAAACAGAAGCGATGGCAAAAATAGCCGCCATACGACCTATCCGAATAGAGAGCATGTTAAATTACAACCATGAAGTGGAGCGGTTCAACATCCAGGGAATTCTGAGAGAAGTCATAAAAGCGAACTTCGTGATCAGAGATTTGTCAGGTTTGTTATGTTCTTCGGACAGCTGACGACTCTGTGTAATTCATCCACCTTATGTCCACAACTCTAACTTTGCAACAATTAACATACCATTGACGTGGACTCTTTATATTGTGTAGCCATGTGGCGGCCACCTTAATGTTTTGGCCGCCATGTTGATTTTCAGGTGTTGGCTCCCGATTAAACATGAACAGCAATATGTCAATCTAGGATCATTCAAAAGGGTTCGATTGTATAGCTATTTGAACAAGTTGACTATGTTTGGCCTCGAAATTATCTAACTGTAGATTCAAACTTGCCCTAAGTAATATAATCACTAAATGCTACACTAGCTGCTCTTATCTTGTCGCTGTGTATAGTCGTGTCCGTAAAACTACAACACTTGTAATTACAGCTAAAGTTGTTTTAAAAGAAGAGGTGAGCAACCCACCAGTTAATGAACACAACCATACATGTAACTATATCTAGTTTAGCAAGAGCTTGTATATTTCTAGAACGTACATATTGTCTGATGTGTCCTTTCGGGTCTTCTTCGTTACCTGTCGGAATAATTTTGAATAGCAACCTTTTGCCTATATTATCCACAGCGAGTGTTAGCCTGTATTCGTAAGGGTCATCGGCAACGGTCTTCTTATAAAGTCCTGACCCATTCATACCTGTATAATTCACTGTCAAGTTTGTTAATTTTGTACAAATAGCTCTTACTTTGAACATTAGCAAAGTTGTATACGAATATTATTTTCTAGTTAGGAAACTAATTAATTCCTAGAGTTAAATGTTCTATTATTAAACAGCTTTAAGAGCCAGATACTGTCGCACTTTCGCAACAGTAATGAAAGAGATTGCCACTAAAATGAGCACGGTGGCGTATACAGAGGCGATGTCAGAGTTTGTCCTGGAACAGCCAAACTTACACAAACTGCTAGGGGAGGTTAGACACACGACTGAAGACACATATCCGTTCTTTATAGAGATGGCCTCGTCCTGTACGGATCTGATTGAGAGATATATGGCAAGTAGGTAACAGTACTAAACAAACCGTGTCTCTTTTGAGTTTTGAATCGTTACAATCAAACAATAGAATCTAATGTAAAGGGGTTGCGTGGGCGCAATGGATAGCGCTTCTGATTTGTAGTCGGTGGATGCCTGTCAGTCGTGAGTTCGAGCCCCATCAATGGCTCCTGTTGTTTCCTTTAGCAAGAAACTTTACCCTCATTGATTAGTACTGGTTGGTTCCAGGAACTGATTCGACAGTGTTTTATCCAAGCAAACACTGCTTGTTTCACAATCGAACTAAAAATAATTGTGAAATATTGAAAGTGTTGAACTAGTATAGGTCTATGTCATACGTATTTGATATGTTACTGAACAGCAGTGGGTCCGTTAGATCAATGATACTAGATCGTACGTGCTGTTCCTCAATACGATATCCTGTTGGACCATTGGTATAAATACATAGGTGAAACATCAGACATAGGACACGTTAACAGTTTCTCTGGTTGCTTGGAAGATTGAGTTTGTATATGGACTAAGTGTCACCATCCTATAAGTACATGTACAAATAGATATAGTATCACTGTTGGTTCCAGAGGACGGAGACGTGTTCTACAATAATTGTTTGGTACTAGCAGATAAGTACGGACGGACTCGGGACAAGATTGTGGTTCATATGGCGGTAGGTAGCATGGAAACACTTACCAAGGTAGGCTAATCACGAATTACATTCTTACAATTCTTATAATGTCACCTAAAAAAGATGATAAATGCGGTAAAATGGAAAAAAATGAAATATATATATATTTTACTGCCGTTAAACAAGTTCAGCTGCAACTTTTATTGCATGACCTAGTACAATAATTATAGCAACACAGTATATTTTAGCAAAAAAAGATTCATGGCTTTTCTGATGAGTACAAAAATACTACATGTATAATATGGACTAGAATTAAATACTTCATTTTTAATTTTATTAGCAAAGAATATGTATTTCGAAATGTTTTAAACAATAATTTTTTTTGGTGTTGACGATATTTAACGATGGAGCTTATTTGACATTTAAGTCAATCTCCCATAAGGCCCTCAATTTATTTTAGTTCAATTGTGAAATCAAGCTCGAATTCGTTCCTGGAACCAACCAGTACTAAGCAATAAGGGTAAAGTTTCGTGCTCAAGGAAACAACGGGAATGGGGCTCGAACCCACGACCACCGCATTACGAGTCAGAGGGGCCGCCCCTTATTTAATACAATTTTATCAAGTGTATGTAAAGACGGCCACTACACGTATACTAATATTGTTAGACTGCTTTCATTATTAAGTTTATAGCATATTGGACACAGCCACAGTTAAACATGTTCAACATTCGTAGTACATTTACTTTAGTTGTTGCAGTCAGAAAAAAAGATGCTGATATCGTTATATCATTGTTCTAGTTTCATCTGAAGAAATCGAGTGTCCATTAATTATTCATCCATGTATTAATTCGTGCATAGCTTGATCAATCCATTACTTCGTTTAATCATTCATATGTCCGTATTTTGCCAACTTTTGATATCGTCTACACTGGACCATACTCTACAAAATGAGACCATGTCACGTGTTCTTGCATTTATTGTGGCATACCCATAGATTGATCCTACTAATACAAGCACCAGGTAATACTTTAATTTACGGATCGCTCCATTGACTTGCTTACGCTTTAATACGTCATGAGCTCCTACTAAAATGGAATGATGTTTTACTCAAACTAATCGAGTACGACATGTAACACTTACCTATACTTATAATATACAGGGCAATTTGTTGACAGGGGCCAGGAACTATGAGCTAGCTTTGAAAGATCTAAGCGACAAAGGCCCCTCCGTACAGCTAGCCACCCTGTACAATAAACTGGGCTGGAATGTATTTAAACAAGGGGACCTCATGAAGGCTATAAGGTAAATATAAATCACACATGTCATATTTGGACCATATAGTGCCTGTCTTTATGTTATACTAGTGGTGTTTACTTGTACATAAACAGTATGCTTTCATCTCTAATCGTCACACTGATTTAAATGAATGTAACAACAAAGATTCCTTTTTATGACAATGATGTCAATGAGATATATAGTTTTATAAACAAAGTTAATAAAAATTGAAACAAATTTTATGACAAGGTCAATTGAGACGCATTCGCATTAGATGTTCACAAAACGATGGTTGTTAATAACGTATGTGTTATGTTCTATACGTCTCACATGTTTCAGTGATATGTTAAAGCACCGATAGTTATATGTAAATATGGTTCCAATCTCTGTCCACGTGAAAGCACCGCTAGCATTAACACTATTGGGAACACAAGTTGTTTTGTTGTAAGTGTAAATAGGTTTGTCCTTTTTTTTAGAAAGTTGGCCGTATTTAGTATTGACACATAATTACCCTTTGACTATTTTAGTTACTATGCGAAATCGTTAGACATAGCGCAGACTGGTGGGAAGAATTATGTTCAACTCAAACTTCAGGTCATGGGGTATATCGGTGTTGTCCACGTGGTGCTTGGTAAGGCTAGGTCGATGTACAGTTTGAAGTTTCTGAAGTTAAAGCACTAGCTTATTTTTATAATCTTTCATCAGTTTGATCCTCAAATATTAAAAGTGCCTGTTCATGTATGGTAACGTTGGTCTTAACAAACACATCCAACAGTGTGTTCCCATCTTTGCTTACACTAGCTACATACACACACCAGCATAAACATTTTTTTTATAATTATGGTTGAAATCACAACAACGCATGATGACAACATTCGTAGTTTAACATAGACAATGAATATGTTTTGATTCAGGTAATTTCGAAATAGCCGAGAGATTCCACACCCAAACATTACGTGACAACAAAGGTCTCCATGGAAACGAACATCCACGAGTTGGAGACGCGTTTAATCGACTAGGCCTTCTATTTGACCAGCGAGGAGACCATACCACTGGACTTCAATACTTCAACCAAGGGCTTCAGGTGAAGAGACAATCAAAAGCTGCTCCCATTTCCATCTTGTATTCCCTCAGCAACGTTGCCAATAGCTACAACGCCGTGGGGAGGTTTGATGATGCCCATAAACTAGTGGATGAGGCCTTCGGTATTCTAAACTCTGAGAAGATTTACATGTTGGATGGGTTTGCACTAATGTATAATACAAGAGGAAAAATCTACGCAAAAGAAGGGAAATGGAAAGAATCTGTCGATGCATTTGGTAGAACAGTGGATCTCACGAGACAGGTTGAGAGGAGGAGTTACATCTACATGAAAGATTAGTGAACTTAGCAGAGGTGTTAGAGAAAAGTAGGAAGTTCAAAACGTGCCTTGAATATACAAAAGAAGCGTTAGATATTAAAGAAGTAACGATTAAAACGCTGCCACATAATACCATCGTCATCGAATGCCTACAATGTATGGCTAAAGTATACGACTACTACGGTTATTCAAAGGAGATGAAGGACACACTGTATGCTCTGGAACAAGAATGTAAGCGATTAGAAGATATGTGCAGTGATCAGTACAACAGTAGTAAAACTGCTGTGATAGAGAAAACTATGCAAGAAGTTAAAGAGAAGATGGCTACACTAGTTGTTAGATCATAAAGAGTATCACTATCTAATATACATGTATCTGTTGTATAGGTGTCAAAAAGAGGTGTACAATGCACCATCGACTCCCAATACACTCATCAATTCGCTATTTTCGTTTGAGGGACAACTCTGTACATTTTCATAAGTAATCTCCCTTTTGGGTAGGTATTTCTACAATATGCATATATTAAAAATGTTTGAAATTGTGTTTTCCTTTAATGTTAAAAACAATAATATATTTCCATGTTCACACAATATTAGACTTTCTTATTACATAGAAATGCTTCAGTACTTTGTCAATCAGATTGCGCATGTTTACATAAAACAGTAAATATGGTAGTTTTCTTTGTTAAAAGTAATGAAAATACCTACCCAAAAGGGAGAGCACTCATGCAAATATACAGAGTTGTCCATATAACGAAAAGAGGGAATGATTGAGTAAAGAGCCAATAGGGACACATTAGAGGAACATACAATGTCGATCATCCACATATTGAGTGAATAGAACATCAGCCGTATTTAAAGTATAACGCTTGTAGTATAGTTATATATTGATGGCTATACAAGGTTAACATATATGATTTTGGCTAAACCTATAAATAGTTATTTACACTCTCAGAGTGAGGTAACTCAAAGTTTTAGAATGTAATCAAGTGTCAAAGTTTATTTTACAAGAACAAACCATGTACAATACACAACAGTTTATGAAAGAAGGTCCCATACAATGTAAAACAATACATTTAATTTGGTTTAATACGTGTTAATGAATAATTATTCAATATATATGTACAAAAGCGTCATCATATACTGATCTATTTTTTTCATTTAGTGTTCTCTCTTTAAACAACAAAACAACAGGAAAAGAGCTTATGATAATTGATTTATGCCGCCCAACATATTAGACATATTAGTGTTACTCTCTCACAACAATGCGCTTTTGTCAATCGTTAATCTAAATTTTGGTAAAGAGGACCTTGCGCAATATTACAAAATGACCAATCCAAATTGAAGCAATAGTATTCGGTCGGCAAATAGTGGCATTAAGTTAACACGGACAAGGACATTCAAGTGCCTTTAACAACGAAACTCATTTTATACATCAAAGGCAACGTCCTCTTACGAAACAAACCAATGTACTTGTGTACGTTCTTGTTGACTAATGACGCCCTCTTCGGTAATTTTCAAACAAAGTCCTTCGGCCAAAACAAAAGAGCGAATTCGAAAGAGCCTAATAGCAGTTGTATAATAACATAATACATCGCACTTGTTATGTACCCATTTGTTGGTTATGTTACACTATCAAGTCAGAGAGCGTTTATCTTTATGTGTTATGTTAACTTTACGTAACCTAATAACATTTGAGCTGACGTGACACAAAAGGCACACAATTCTGAAGCGACAATCCATTAGCAAAACTCAAAGGTATCCAAAACGCAACCGGTTACAATGATCTGAGCTTACAAAGAGACGGAATATTGCTACCGACATCACCGAGCAAAGGTACATTATAAATACATAAACTACATGTACATTAAGGTGTTACAGCCATGGCGTGTCCGAACACATCTTGACTAGTTTTGCATCGTCTGTGGATCAATGAACAATTTAACTGTTCACAAAAAAAACGAAAAGTCCAATTATATTCATTTTACTTAATTGTATACATACAACAAAAGAACATTCAAACAAAGCCACCTGTTTACAACTCCTCTGGGTTTGTTATTTATTGTTTACGAATCTCTTCGAACATTGTAATAGATGCGTCTATCACACTACTTGGATTAAACATTACCTTTACTTGATAATGCTTGTACATATGTAGAACCTGTACGAGTATAATTAAGCAGGTGTTTGTATATAGCCAAGTCCCTCAACTCGCAAACAATAACAGTATCTGGCTGATTCACTAGCAAACAATTACAGTATCTGGCTGATACACTGGCACACAATTACAGTATCTGGCTGATTCACTGGCACACAATTACAGTATCTGGCTGATTCACTAGCAAACAATTACAGTATCTGGCTGATACACTGGCACACAATTACAGTATGTGGCTGATTCACTGGCAAACAATAACAGTATCTGGCTGATTCACTGGCACACAATTATAGTATCTGGCTAATTCACTGGCAAACAATTACAGTATCTGACTGATTTAATGGCACACAATTACAGTATGTGGCTGATTCACTGGCAAACAATTACATTATCTGGCTGATTCACTGGCCCACAATTACAGTATGTGGCTGATTCACTGGCACACAACTACAGTATGTGGCCGATTCACTGGCAAACAATTACAGTATGCGGCTGATTCACTGGCACACAATTACAGTATGTGGCTGATTCACTGGCACACCATTACAGTATGTGGCTGATTCACTGGCAAACAATTACAGTATGTGGCTGATTTACTGGCACACAATTACAGTATGTGGCTGATTCACTGGCACACAATTACAGTATGTGGCTGATTCACTGGCACACAATTACAAGAACCGGGATGATTCACTGGCACACAATTACAGTATCTGGCTGATTCACTGGCACACAATTACAGTATGTTGCTGATTCACTGGCACACAATTACAGTATGTGGCTGATTCACTGGCAAACAATTACAGTATGTGGCTGATTCACTGGCACACAATTACAGTATCTGGCTGATTCACTGGCACACAGTTACAGTATGTGGCTGATTCACTGGCACACAATTACAAGAACCGGGATGATTCACCGGCACACAATTACAGTATGTGGCTGATTCACTGGCACACAATTACTGTATGTGGCTGATTCACTGGCAAACAATTACAGTATGTGGCTGATTTACTGGCACACAATTACAGTATGTGGCTGATTCACTGGCACACAATTACAGTATGTGGCTGATTCACTGGCACACAATTACAAGAACCGGGATGATTCACTGGCACACAATTACAGTATCTGGCTGATTCACTGGCACACAATTACAGTATGTTGCTGATTCACTGGCACACAATTACAGTATGTGGCTGATTCACTGGCAAACAATTACAGTATGTGGCTGATTCACTGGCACACAATTACAGTATCTGGCTGATTCACTGGCACACAGTTACAGTATGTGGCTGATTCACTGGCACACAATTACAAGAACCGGGATGATTCACCGGCACACAATTACAGTATGTGGCTGATTCACTGGCACACAATTACCATATCTGGCTGATTCACTGGCACACAATTACAGTATGTGGCTGATTCACTTGCACACAATTACCGTATCTGGCTGATTCACTGGCACATTGTGTTGAGCAACGGAGTAATACAAATCTACTTAACTCAATTGGAAACCCTTTAAAAAAGAGAACGAATGAATGAAGTTGCACATGTACGTCCAATCAAACGTGTTCTTACTAGTAGAACAACTACTGTAACATTCCAAATAAATGGGTTAAATAGAATAGAATTTTATTGTTTCTTTTTAATAAAATATGCTTAATTCGGGAAAGATGAACATGTTCAAAAAGCAGTAATCCGAAGTTAATAAAATTAACGTAACCTGCGTGTTTAATTTCGTGTAATTCCTATTGAAAGGGCCTGCAGCCCGTTCTTATAGGACACCTCGTTCTATGTATATCTGAATAATTAAAACAATGATTTTCGTTATATACAATTAACTTGATTTGCTTTGTTGAACCTGCTTTTATGAGAGAAGTGAATACATGGAAGTGTAAATACATAGCTTTAGATCGGTAATGAGAACAGTCCATCTCCTGATAGAGCTATTTAAGAAGTTGTCAAAGTTGTTCACCTGCAAGAATATCCATGTGTACATTATTAACGTATGATGTACCTTAACTACTCGTGGTCGTTAACAGGAACACTTTGTTTGCTAGAAGTTCCATTACTCTCTATGACAACAGATCGTCACGAAGAAAGAGCTGATGGCTATACTGACAGGATTTTTTTCACGTCAATTCCAAATTAGCGAGCGTCTGTATCGGTTCCTGTAGACACTTGATTGATACCTTTGAAAACGTGAGGACATTTGAAGCCTCCTTGTGGGAACGGTAATGCTCAAACAAACTAAAATATTATCATTTATTCTGTTTTGAAATAACAAACATCGAATAAGTCTGTATAGGGTTATTTATCGGTATAAAGTTATTCGGAACAAAGCGGAAATAGTTAAAAACAATAATCAAGCAACCGTCGTCATTTGATTGGGTTTAATGACGTGGAGAAGTATAAAAAAGGTAGATGAGTTCTGGACTGATATAAAGTGCAATAAGGAACCACAAGAATGCCGGACAGTATATTTAGCTGAGCACACCTGAATCATGACACGTGCAGTTGTGTTCTTAGACAGTTAACAGGAGATTGCTAGTAAACGGAAATCAACAAACAGAGTCTTAGTTTACTTCCTGTGTAAATGTTACGTTCGGAAGTCCTAGGTCACAGTTCTATGCAGAAAACAAACGTGAACTTTTGACGGCAGACGACAACATTTAAACAGCAGACGACTGTAATTCAAATTCATTTAGATCTCGATTCAACGTCAGTAACACATTGCAACATGGATACACCATTGCTTGGAGTGTTATTTATGACGTTGTTTTACCTATGTGCGCGATCTGTTGACACATATACATTGTACAACGTTACAGCTCTGAGAAGACATTTGTTCGAAACCCAGAAATACGATAAACTTTCCCGCCCGATGATGGACCAATCGCAACCGACACAAGTGAGCATCAAGTTTAACATCTACACCATTTATGACGTAGAGGAAGTGACGCAAACATTGAAAGTGGCTGGCTCCCTGCATATGGAGTGGTTAGACGAGGCGCTGGTATGGGATCCAGTAGATTTTGGTGGGATAAATGTCGGTGTGTATCCACAGGACCATGTATGGAAGCCAGGCGTGGCGCTTAAGAACTCTGTGGAAAGTTTTGAAACCGTCGGAGACCCCACATTACACGTCGTCGTCAATCAAAATGGTACTGTCATGTGGGACCCATATCAGGTAAATACAGTTGTATTCATTTTGCAATTTAGGATTCACAAGTTTAAAACAAGTGATATAGATGATTTAGTTCTACGTACCTTCGTCGTTGTGACGCAATATTTTTATTCAGATACATAACTTATATAATATATGAGGATATACCCTTACAGTTTGACTAAGTACCAATTTTACTTTTGAAACACATAACGACAAAAATAAAAATAACACAAGAGTTTTCTTACAGTTTGCAAAATAGAAATAAAAACCTCTTAACTTACCGCCTTGCCAATAAGTACGCTTAAAACTGCCAGTTAAAGTTACTCTTTTATTCAGGTCTTCACGTCACGCTGCGTCTTCGACATCACCTACTTCCCTTTTGACAAACAGACGTGTGAGATGACGTTTGTCACTTGGGGTTATCGCTCCTCCGACATCCTTCTGCTTGGACCTGCTTCCGGTTTTGCAGCAAACGTGGATGACCTCATAGCACATCCGGTTTGGAATCTTTATGAAGTGACGTATGCAACATTCAAGCACCCGAGACCAATGATCACGTACTATTTGTGGCTTTTTCGTAAGCCAAGATATATCGTTTCAAGCATCATATTACCGCTTATTGTGTTGATTGTTTTGAACGTCTGCGTGTTTATTCTGCCCGGAGGAAGCGGCGAGAAGGCAAGTTACGCCATCACTGTTTTCCTGTCGTTCGTCGTCTTCTCAACTCTGGTACATGAGACACTTCCGGTAAACTCAGAAAACGTCTGCTTCCTGTCCGTCTTTATCACGGCGGAAGTATTTCAAAGTGCGGTTATAACTATTTTGGCCGTTTTGTTGATTCGATTTGAAAGACGCACGGACCCCGTTCCAAGATGGCTGAGGTATATGGTCTCCCTCACTTGCTTCTCACTCAACAGACGAACAGCCAAGGCCGAATATCCCGTCCCTTATTCTTTAAACTCGGAAGGAAAGAAAACTAGTTCGGACATTATGCAGACCTTAGACGAACATCATTTCAATGACAACGGAAAGGCAAAACTTAGGCAGAAGCACGTGGTTAAAATCAAGGGAGACAACTTGGATTGGGGAACCGTTGTTTATCGAATTGACTTAATACTATTTGTAGCGTTTCTCACTGTGAATGTTCTGTTAACCCTAATAAGTTTCATTACTATCATGAACATAAGTTAGATGTACAGGCGAGAGAAACACTACTTCTCTGACAACCTTTCTTTATGAAAACGAATAAGTCGGTCTGTCATGTTCACACCTTTTTTCTGAAAACCATGTACAGTTAGTTTCGAACACCGAAAACCCGTATTGATAAGATGATCAATGTAAATGGAAGCTTGTTTGTGTAAGACTCGTTAGAACTGCTTCGTTGTTGAATAACTAAGGGTGGACATTAACTGAAAACTCAATGTTTCAATCATACGTAAGACAAGTAGAAGTTTAGTTCTTTGTTACGGTTTATGGATTTGTATTACAATTAAATTATGGGTGGAATAATGTTTAATGACTATCAGATCATCCCAGCAAACCGATTACCTAGGAGTGTACATGTACGTTATACATTTGGCAGTGTCTTCACTATTAAGAGGCCAAAGGGTGCGAACGCACCGAGAGCCCGTGACGTCTTAATGACAAATGTATTCTAAGCAGATATGATGTAATATAGAAAACTATAAATAGAACTGTTTTGTTTTATGTGTTACTGTATATGCAAGTAATGTGTCTGTGCCAGATTAAACACGTACTGTATAGGAACATTGACCAGATACTCATGAATTCACTACACGGTCTGCTGATTTGTTATATAGGTGGATTAGATTGTCGTGTTATTACAACAGAGTATAGAACACGTGCCCATGGAATACACATGTAACACCTATTTCATAATGCATTCGTCCATGTGGTTTATTCCGTAGTTTCAGCTCAATATTCGTATACAATACACGTATGTGATTTCAGATTATAGAGGTACAATGCCATGTCACGTTGCATACATGTACTCACACGACAGCTGATAGGGTTTCCACAAACTAAATATATCAATGTTATAAATATAAACGTATAGGCATCATACTCATTGATTACAGAGACAGGAATCAAACTCAAGGAAACCAGAAAAAAACTACATGTATAAAAACAAACACGTAAAAATTGGAACATGATCATGACCATAGATGTCGCTTCTGTCGGCAATGAACAAACATAAAGAAAAAGGTGTCCATGACTCTACAATGAACCATTTGATCAAACTTCCTTCAGACATGCGCTCGTCTCATCAAAAACAGTTAACACCACTAGATTATAATCACCAGTCTGACAAGTTCATTTAGAAGTTTTGATCCCACCCTGTACGTGACATGGCGCCTGTTTGCTCAGTTTTATGCCGGAATCAATTTCAGAGAACTCAAAGAAGTAATGGTGTACTCAATTAGCCGTTTAATGTGTAATTCTTGCTTTGTCCGAATTACTGCAAACTAGTGTTCTAGGCTAATGAACAAGTACATAATGGTCAATGAAACTGGATGGATAGATAAACATCTCATATAACTGAAGGTCGAAGGAAACAGCGACTGTAACAAACCAGAAAATACACGAAAGACGTACTACTTTGGCTGAGTTTGTTTTCAAAGTAAGTATATACCATGTTTCTTGCACGGTTATAAGATAACAAAAACACCATAAATGCATACATTTCAACGTCGGTGAAAGCTGTATACTTTCATAGATTAGTCTAAACATATGTATTACTTAATCCGTGTAAGACAGGGGTTAAAACATAACGTTAACGTCAATAGCGTGCACTTTGTCCAGGAGTAGGGTCTTGGACACAATGATTCTTCTTGTGTAGTTCTAAAATCGGTAAATGGAGCTAGTTTGAGCGTGGCAATGTGTTCCCATAGAGTCTGTAAAAATATATTGACATCATTAAATGTTTAAACAATGTAGATCGCATTAACTGTGTTTGTGCTAGTGGTTTGATATTTGCAATACCAATGTGAATGTTATTTACACAAGTATATACAGATTGTTCAACAATTATACCATGAATTCAGTCAGTATTATGTTCAAGACAAATTAAGTTCATTATTAAGTGCCCACACATTCTGGAGTATATGTTATGACCACATTCACGTGATTTCCGCAAGTCATTCATGTATTCAGGTGCTGCCATCTGGAATTCTCTCCCCCTACTTGTTAAAAATGCAACTTCGGTTAACACTTTTAAATATCTATATCTAAAATGGAAACGCTTAAACGGCCATTGAATTATTAGTATTACTACTGCCAATCTGATTCTGTATTTTGTATTGATTTAGTCAATGATTCTGTAGTTCTTATTGATTTAATCATTGCATACTTCATGTCTTCTCTATGACTTGTATGATTTGGTACTGATGTCCTTTCAAGTGTTAATAATTATTATCATTATCATTATCATTATCATTATCATTATCATTATCAGTACCAGTACCAGTACCAGTATCAGTATCAGTATCAGTACCAGTACCAGTACCAGTACCAGTACCAGTACCAGTACCAGTATCAGTATTATCATTATTATATGTATGACGAGGATCAGATTCATTATCGGTGTGAGTTTTAACCCAATCAAAGGCTCCCATTGTTTCCTTTAGCAAGATACTTTACCCTCATTATTCAGTGCTGGTTCGTTTCAGGGAGTGTGATTAACAAAAGCAAACATACTTGTTTAACAATCAAACTAAATTAATTCGGTGTAAACTAAAATAAGATGATATGCATGCATGCGTCGACAACAACAAAAATAATAACAACAACAACAACAACAAAACTATTTTTTTCTACATAACGGGTGATCATTAGTCGTATATCAGGCAATATGTTATAATGTGTAAATAACGTTCACATTCATGCTAGTTCTGGTCAATATGTTATAATGTGTAAATAACGTTCACATTCATGCTAGTTCTGGTCAATATGTTATAATGTGTAAATAACGTT
>ENA-OREC01000649-OREC01000649.1-marine-metagenome-genome-assembly--contig:-NODE-649-length-14662-cov-11.683099_pt1 | contig 14662 bp, 3 predicted proteins | sample MGYA00248626_ERZ508543 | MGnify/ENA primary metagenome ERZ508543 (study PRJEB26211, sample SAMN05518279) | marine metagenome | isolation source: Puget Sound, Washington, USA | host: Bankia setacea... | reverse complement strand
TCTGAATTTGTGTGTTTCCAGGTTGGTTTTGGAAAGAGCATGGCTACCCCAGTAGTGTGGCTAGGGAACCTGGCTGAAACCGTGCATGAAGGCTTCCTCTGCAAACAGTTCTCACGATTCGGGGCGCTCAGTCACACCGTGGTCGATAAAGAGAATCATCGGGGACTTGTGTTCTTTCTAAACCCAGAGAGTGCTCAGTACGCCTTGCCCGAAATGAGAAACAGAATCTGGAATGGCAAGAAGATACATGTAAGTATAGAAACAAAGAACTATAACTCTGGCTCTATATGGAAACTCAAAAGATGTATTTTACCAAAAAGCATTGATTAGACTTGCATCTCTTTACACTCACTATAGATCACTACTGAAGTGGTTCACTTTGTAGAATGTGATTTATTTTTGTTTTTTGTTGTAAAGGTATAATATGTGAAAGTTTAGAACTGCCGTGCTAGACTTGAAAATCATATCGTTTGAAAGTAAAATTGTTTGAGTTTGGAAGGCATAACATGTGACAGTTTAGAATTGCTGGGAAGTATAGTTTGGAAGTTTGGATGTTACAAGGTTTGACAAAGATTGGATTGATTGAGAAGTATTTTGATTCATCTTTATTAAATATCGGGGAAACACAGGGGTGAAAACATGTAAAGAGTTTGTTATGAACTTTTTGTTCTCGATATTTTTCAGATTGACTATGCCAGTCGCGATTGTCAGGAGGCTTTCTTTAAAAAGATGGAGCTGTCTGGTCAGCTACGGCCGGGTGAACGTCCAGATCCAAGATGGATGCAGAAACAGATGGCCAATGAGCCGCACTGGGAAGAAGGGTGAGTAGTAGTCTCTGACCATGTCTGGTAGTGTTGTCTGACCTATGAACAATAAGTGTCGTCTGATTATGTTAATTTAACTGTTTCGAAAAAGGTCTCCAGTCATTGAAATCTTCTTGGTATTTTTGTTTATTGCACTGTCATTCCAAGAAAAGAAATTTGGAATAATTTCCTTGGCTATCGACATACTGTTTTTTTGAAGTGACACTATATTGATAGTTTTCTCCTTTTTTTTTGGCATAATACTTGTTTACACTGATATTTAAACATTAATTATCATGACATTAAAGATACCTTCACCGTGTTAATCTTGAATAAAAAGGTATTGGTTTAAGCTTGAAAACTGAGCATTCAACATCTTTCTATAATATAATCACAAATGGTTAACGACTTACACAGTAATATCCTGGTTCTATTGTTTGAGAACAGTTCCAACTTGTACTCAATTGTACTGTCATAACACAAGCACTTTAATGTACTACCATTGTCTCTTGTTTCTGGACTTTACTATTGTACACACACAAACAATCATACATTTCAAGGGAGTTTGTATGCTAGATTGTTAGATTGTATTTTATAGTGGTTGCATAAGCTAATTTCCTTGGTAAAATGAATGGTGTCATGCAAAATATTGTGGTCGTTTAAATCCGATTTTTTTTCTGCTCCTGATTTTAAGTGCGATTTTTTCTTAACTTTCCTCTGGTTGTGTAATTACTTTATTCTCAGTGCATGACTAGTGTAAAGTTAAAGTTAGAAGTATTATGCTTTTATTGGCATTTGTGACATTGGTAAATGAAGAAAGTATAGTAGAAGTTGCCTATATTCTCTTCTTGTAAAGTGAAATGAAAATCATCATATTGTATAAGACTGTGGTAAGCACATCTAGTGTTTGTTAATGTTGATTAAAAGGTATGTTTTACTGATAAAAGACTTTACCATTTACATCTTTATCGTTTTCCAGGGCCGATCCAAACTTTAAGCGAGGTGGATTTAACCAGTTTGGTCGTGGACGGGGTAGATTTCAAAGAGGAAGGGGCAATTTTAGGGGACGAGGTGGATCTTCTTCATTTGAAGGCACTTACCCTGCTACAACAGAAGAATCCGCCAATCGTAGAAAGTAAGTGACAGCCAAATAGAACATGAAAAGTTTACTGTCTAGTTAAATAGAAACGTTTAGATAATATGTTAGTTTTAATCGTAAGAATTACTATTTTTTGTTGTGTTTGGCGTACCTGTTAGATAAGATATAAAAAAATCCCTCCTTTTATCGAAACTTTAGTAAGATAAGATGAATATGTTCTCTCACTTTGTATCTGAACATAAGATATACAATTATTTATCAGATTTTATTGCATTCAGTAAATGTTTGTTTCTGAGTCTGTGAACATGTAGGTTTATAAATGCACACAATTCTATCTGGTCTGATGTAGGGGTTACATGACAGATGGGTGGTTTTAGTAAGTATTATCCTATGAGATATTAATTGGTTGTGATGTTGATTTTTCAGACAAGTGGATGAGTTCAGTCAGGGGAGTACGCCATATGTAGAGGACGACTCGTACGAACGTCAACTCCAGGAGTACGGTCACAGTCAACGGGAACGGCGCGAACGATCCAGTCAAAGTCCGCCGGGCTACATCGACATTTACAATTATGAGCGTGGATCACAGAGTGGTCAAGACTTTGAAGTGTACGATTCACAACATCGGTATACCTCCTATCGTAGTGTTAGTCCTACTAGTGATCGTGAAATGGATGTGAACAATGATACGGAATATACACAATATAAAGCACGAACTCCTAGCGACGAACGCTTTTATAAGTATTATGAGGAAAGTCGGTCTCGCGATCGATCACATAGTAGTGACAGTGAACAGAGATATAGACTCACGTCGGAAGTTGTACGGCGACGAAGTAGTAGGAGCAGGTCTCCTACAATGAAACCTAAAAGAACCAAAGAATTACCCATATCATATAGATCTCACTCCCCACCCACCCCTACAGACGATGAACCATACTTCCACAGTGATAATAGTCCAACTGACTTTACTAGTGCTTATAGGAAGTATGAGAGTTATCGTAAAAGACCAAGTAGTGTTGATGACGATAAGAAAAGTAGTGTGCTATTAAATACTGGATTACGAAAAGAGATAGAAGCTAAATCGGAAGTACGTTTATCTCGGAAGCGGTCGTATGATCAGCTTTCACCAAAGCGGGCGGAATCTTTACAAAGACTAGAAAGGCAGCATAGTCGGGGGAGTAGGGCAGATTCAACATACGAGTATTCTGCTAAGGAATTACTTACAAAAGTGCAAAAACTAAGATCGGAGTTAAGTGAACGAACTGGTGGTAAAGACAGTCCAAGTTCAGGGAGTTCTAGTGATATTGACCCTTCAACATTGACTGAGGCCGAACTGGCTAAATTACATAGGGAGAAAACGAAATTGTTACAAAAGTTAAACACACTTGAAGATCCTGGTAACAATAGTGACGATAGTGAATCTAGATATATAGCTAGTAAGAAAGCGCGGTTAGAACACAAGTACCTGCAGAAGCCAGATTCAATGACCAAACAAGAGATTAAGGAGAAATTAAAGTTGTTAGATGAAACTCAGAGCTATCGTAAAGTGGAATCTATGCGGAAGAAAGAACTTCTCAGGGATTTAAAGAAGTCTAAATCAGTGGGTGAATCTAAGAAGGATTTATTTGACTATAGTGAAGAAGATGTGTATAATTCACCGCATGACTTTCCTCAGGGCTATATGCCTAAGAAACGAAGGAAAGTAGAAAGTGACAGTGATAAGCAAAGTAGGTCATATCGTTCACGGTTAGATGATGAGCACGGATATAGTAGTGACGATGATAAGGAGAGACAGGAGCTAATTCAACAATCTAGTGCACATGCGGATTTATATTCTCCTAAGGCTAGAGCAGTATCTAGTTTAGACGCTCGTTTAGAAAGTGACATTTTTGCATCACATTCGAAAGAAGACTCTCGTCGTGTTTCCTCAGGTAGTGACAATAATAAAGAACAAAGTGAACATAGTAGTCGAAGTCGACGGCATAAAAATAAAAAGGATAACCACATAACTCCGTTAATTCCATTGGGTGATGATGAAATGCCTGACCCAGAGACTGCAGATCCTAGAATCCCGCGAGGCAAACATGAACGTACGATGGTTTTACCTTTACCAGAATTTGCTCAATTTATTCAGTTTTCACCATTACCTTCTCCATGTCATTCACCAGAACGTTACAATGATCTCCCAAATGACCGTGAGAGGCAACAACGTGAGGCAGCTACGGGGTCTGGCAATCAGTCGCCATGTTTCTCACCTCAGAGCAGCAGTAGTAAAACACATTCCCCGTCACAATCTCCCAGTGGCTCGGGTTCCGATTCAAAGGGCAACGCACACTCTGAAGTCAGTAGTGGTGATGTTGTACCGCCAGGCTTTCCTACTGAATCTGAACAAATGGATCCGGACGAAACCAAGGCAGATAGTCTTGACTCGGTAGCTGATCCTTCAAAGACTGTTGTTACTAAGGAAACGAAACCTAAAAATGATGACGATGATAGTTTCTCAGACAATAATAGTGACATTGATCTAACATCAGACAATCTTTCAATAGAAGAAAGAATAAGACAATTAGATGAAAAGTGGAATAAAGCACAAGCTGTGGCATCTATTACACCAAAAGTTATTCCAGATGTTGATAGTGTCGTTGGAAATACACCATCACTCCCCACTACTTTACCATCATATACACCACCAACAATAATGACCCAGGGTGCTAACAGTCCAGCAGTTTCATCACTGTATTCTAAATATAAGATACGTAAACGCAATGATGCATCCGGCTCAACTTCAGAGAAATCCGAACAGTCTGAAATTGTTCAAACTGTGTTGTCAAAGTCAAGTATATTTGATCAAGACAGTAAACGATTGGGACAAACAAATGACACTACTGCAGAAGGCAAGGATTTACCGCAAAGTGTAAACGATAATTCACCCAAGTCCTACAGTGCATGGAATAAAAACGATCCAAAAGAGAATCCCATGGTAACAGTACCAGGTTCTCTATTAGATAGACTAGGGCAAGGAAGTAATGGATCTTTCCCAACTTTGTCTGTGAATACAACGTTTCCAAGTGTCACAAACAATGTTTCTCTCCATAATCCAGTTGTTAGTTGTTCAAGTAGCGTGTACAATTATGATAAGGCGGAGAAACTCAGCCCGCTTGTAAACAATGACCTTCTAGATAAAAATGGGGATTTACTGAATACCAAAGGTGTAGTGGATACTGACGATATTAGCAAAATTCGGGACCAAACAAACTCGTTAAATGACAAACTGTGGCAAAGTGAGAACAAAGTCAAATCAGAAGATATACTCAATGATATTGATCAAGTAACTGTAACAGAAAACTCTCATTCCGGACATGTTAAATCTGAAAATGATACCTTAAAGCCTGAAAGAAATGACTTCACCAAGGAGAACAATATAAAACATGAACCTGAAGAATCAAATGTTAAAGTAGACTCAGAAAGCAAAGTCAGTAATAATGAAGATCTTAACAACTCCAATGTGTTCCCCGACAACAAAATTAATGATTCTGAAACCAGTTTAAAACTTGAGAGCTTGGATGAAATGGATACTAGTATAACTGAACCTGCTGTTGGTATCGTTGATACTAAAACAGACAAAGTGGTTAAAGAGGAAAGTGTAAATATGGATATCAAAGTCGAAGCAAAAGAAGAACAAACAGATTCTCATAAGTCTGAAACAAAGCCAGATACGAAAATGGATTTACCGGATAAGACAAAAATAGAACCAAACAATGAACCGAAACCTAAGAGCATACTTAAGAAGCCCTCAGAATTGGATCTTGAGAAGAAAATGGACACTGACACTGTGAAGGTAGTGAAATCTGAAGAAAAAATACCAACTGATAAATCAACTGAAAAAGAAAAGCATTTACATAAACAGTCTAGTTCTAAATCTGAGAAAGATGAATCTAGTAAAGAACCTAGTGCGAAGAAGCAGAAAGTGTCGAAAGATAAGGAAAAGCGTTCTGATTCTAGTCACAGGGAAGATAAACATAAAAAGAAAGACAGTGAAAAGAAAAGTGACTCTTCTTCGCATAAAAGTAGCAGTAGTGAAAAGAAAGATGAAAAATCTAAGGAGAAAGAAAAGTCTAAACATAAGAGTGATAAAGATAAGAAAGAGAGTGAGAAAAAGTCATCCACCTCGAAAGATGAAAAGAAAGATTCTAAGGATGAGAAAAAGAAAAAGTCTGACAAAAAGGAAAAGAAGGAGGAGAAGAAAGAGGAAAAATCAACTGTCAAAGAGAGTAAAGAAGAGAAAAGTGAAAAAGTTGTAAAGGAAAAGAAAGAAGTAAAGTCTGATAAAGAGGGTGAGAAAAGCTCAGACAAGAAAGAGAAAGGTGAAAAGAAGGAGAAACATGAGAAGAAGGAAAAGGACACCCATAAGCATACTAAACATGGGAAATCACCAGAAAAGAAGTCTAAGTCATCACATAAAGAAGGTGACAGTAAAGAACCTAGTAAAGACAAGCCTAAAGATAAAGAGACACTACCAAAGGATTCATCAAAGACTGTACAAAAGGAATCACTTAAAGAAACCAAGGATCATTCGATCAAAGAAAGTACCGTGAAAGAACCGGAAAAGGAAAAGGAGAAGTCTGAAAGTAAAGAAAAGGTTGAGGTGAAAGAAAAAGAGAAGGAAAAGTCAGAAAAGAAAACCAGTGAATCTAAGAAGGAACATAAATCCTCACATAAAGTAAAGAAATCTAAGGATGAAAATAGTACCAGTAAAAAGGCAAAGGAAGAAACAGAACATAAGAAGCTAAAAGAGGAAAGTGCTGAACCGAAGAAAAATAAAGATGATGAGAAAAAGGTTAAAGATGATCATAGTGAACATAAAAAGAAAGATGAGGTAAACAATAGAAACAACAAAGACTCTCCAGACAAATCCAAAGATGTGAATAGAAAGGAAGGCAATGAGAAGAAGGGTTTAGAGAAGACAAAGGACAAGACAAATGGTGACAAATGCAAGGAAGAGAAATCCAAAAACAAGGAAAAGGAGAATAAAGACAAAGACCCTGATCATTCCAAGCCTAAAAGTAAACCATCCTCTACAACAGAAAGTGGGGATAAAGCCAAGGTTTACGTTGTGGAGGATACGAAAGTGGAGAAACCTGAAACTGAGAAAGATGATAGTAAGAAATCTGATTCAAAGAAAGAGGAAAAGAAGAACAAAGACTCAGATATGTCCAAAAATTCTAACTCGGCATCAAAGCTCTCTTCAAAAGATAGCGACAAGAAAAGTTCTACGAAACTCGAAAAACCCAACAAGATTAAATCTAGTGAACCCAAACAACCCAAGATCAAAACACCGGAATCCAGCTCAAGGAGTAGAAAAGAGACACCTAAAAAACGAGAAAGAGAAAGAGGTAGGGAGAGGGTAATGGAGAGTGATGGAGAAGAAGAAGAAGACGGTCTCACAGAGGCGGACCGCTTGATCTTTGCACAATTTGCTGAAGAACCCAATCTGTCAATGTATGACAAAGTGAAACGTAGGTCAACTGAGAAGAAAAAGACTTGTGAAAAAGAACAAGAAGAACAAAAGAAACTGCTGCATGAGTACAAGAGAAAAGGCAAAACAAAGAACAGTTTGAGTGACATTACAGAAAGCAGTGAGGATAGTTCAGATGAAGAAAGAAAAGAGGATAGTATTGTTCAGAAGAGTAAGAAAAAGTTTGCTTTCTCATCAGATGACAGTGACAGTTCTACTGATACAAATGTATTGCAGACCAAAAGCAACAAAGCTAAGACCCAGACAAAGAAACCTATCAGAGTATTGGATATTTACTCATCAGATTCAGAGGAAGACTTTTCATCCAAGACACCAGTAAAGAAATCAATCCCTACAAAGAAAAAGAAAGCTGAAGTACATCGTGATTGCGATCACAAATTTGATTTTGATAGCATCAGTGATTCTGACAATAAGACCAGTGCTACCCAACAAGCCAAACCCAAAACAGCTCCCAAGGCAAATAAAAAGGTATTAAAGCCCAAAAGTGAGATGAAACCAACTTCAAAAAATATGGCCAAGAAAGACTCTAAGGTAGTTAAGCCTAAACGTAAGGACTTTGACTTGAAAGCTCTTTTCTCTGATGACTCTGACGAGAGTATGTTGTCTGACTCTTCCAGTGGAAGTGATATAATGGTCACTCCTAAAACCAAGAGGAAATCATTCCTGGACAATCATATTAACGATGAATTAAATAGGAAAAAGCAGCCCAGGGGAAGTGCAATCTATACTTCTTCAGAAGAGAGTGAGACTGATGACGAGTTTATGTCTCCTCCAAAAACCACTGTACTGCCAAAGAAAGTGGAAAAGAGAGACTCATTCTTCAAAGAGCCTATCAGAAAGGACATTGAGAGTGATTCCTTCAGTTCAGATCACGATGAGAAGTTCTTTGAGGCCAACAGAGTTAGGAAAGGCAATAACAAGATTAACAAGCATTTCTCAGACAGCTTTGAAAGTGATGGATTTTCATCTGATCATACATCTCCCAAATACAGAGATCCAATTAAAACCAAGAAGAATAACAAAATAAACCTAGATAATATGAAACTAGATACAGACTTTGACAAGAAGAAACTAGAAAAGGAATTCAGAGAAGATTTCAAGCACTTTAACAAAGTGAAGAGTAAGAAGTTTAATGAAATTATCACAGATGAGCTGGACGTAGCAAAGGTATATGAGTCACTGTATGAGAAAGAAACTAGGCTTTCTAATCTAACAAACAAGGACAATCTGCCACCTGTTTTGGCAGACATTACTAGAGAGCCCATGTTTAAACTAGATGTTGAGCAAGTAAAAGCAGATATTCCATCTTTGAAAGATATTAGTCTTGACATTTCTGGTAAGAACAAGAATAAGAAGCACAAGAAAGAGAATAAGAAGAAAAAGAAAAATAAGGAGAAAACAGGCAAAGATTCTGTAAAAGATGTCCAAGAGCAGCCAACTAAGAAATCACAGGAAGTCAAAGATGCTGTCCCAAAACTTGATGTTAAATCAGATAGTTTTATCCCAGATTCAGACTCTGAAAACACTGGTGCTGTCAACAGAAACTTGTTTGATGTTATCAAGTCTCCTCCTCATAACAGTGGAAAGAAATCTCATAGCAAGAAAGAGAAGAAGGATCCAGAGCCTGAACCAATCAGCCAAAAGCATGGACATGCCATTGATCATCGTTCTGATGGGGAATTCCTGTCAGACTCTGAAAGATCTATGCCATCCATACAAAAAGAAAAGCCACTTGGTTCCAAAGAAAAGATGGCCCGTAATAAAGATGTGTTTGATTTCCAGGATGATGACAATGGAATCAAGCCTGTCAAAGATTCTCATAAGAAACATGGCAAAGCTGAGTCTCATGACACTAAGAAGCAACATCATCAACATGAAAAGGAAACTCCGAATAGTGTACCCATTGAGGTACAAGGAGTGGAGATTGAGTACACTACAGACGAGCATGATTACAAAGACGAAGGTAATATTTGTCCTATCGTTGAAACCACAGAGGTTGTCATAGAGCAAGCCATTGATGAAGTTAAGACTGAGAAAGAAAAGACTAAACCAAGGAAGAAGAAAGGCAAGAAACCGAGTGGTAAGGATATTGAGACAGCAGACCTGACACAGGAGGCTGTTTCTGCATTGGTTAAAGATGAGCGACCAGTGGAAGATATCCAAACAGAGATTGTACAATTTGAAACCCCTGTATCGAATGAACAAGAACTTGTTATTGATGAAGGGGTGTCGCTACATGTTGTTGAGGATGAGACTGATAAAGCTGTTGAGTCTATTCTTAATGTTGGTGTTGATGAAACTGCTCAAGCTGTCTCAAGTATTCTGTTTGATGATGTTCCAACCTATGCCATATCTGAGCCAGTTGAGCCTACACCACAGCTCGATCAGAACTATCTTCAGCCTGAGTTTGCACCAAGTCTTCCCAATGTACCCCAGGTTGGTACAGAGGTTGAAGCAAACACAACCGGTACACCTCTCAAGGGCAAGAAGGGCAGAAAGCCGAAGAGAAATAAGTCTGGTCAAGGGGAAGCTCTGGTCAACAATGACAGTTCTAACAAAATGGTAGATGGCAAACCATTTGACTTGCTTAGTGAGGATACGTTTGCGTCAGTCATTCAAGGTCCACTTGATACAAATGATGATGATGATGATGGCAGACTGCAGATTGACTTTGATCCACCCAAACCTGAGGTCAAACAAAAGAAGCCAAGAAAGCCAAAGCAAACAAAGGCCAACAAGATGAACGATGCTGCTGCTTTGGCAGCTGAAAATAAGCTTGATAACTTGTTTGGTAACTTTCATAGGGGCCAAGAAAAAGATGGTGAAATCAACAGAGATTCCCTTAGTAGTGAAAATTCAGAGTTGGAGAGATCTAAGCATGAGGAACTGTTGTTCATGGATAGGGAAGATCAGAGACACGATTCAGATATGATGTCACCAGATGAAAGATCAACATCTGATGATCTCACTAGTCCAACAGATGTGACTAAAGTGAAGTCTCGTAGAGGTCGCAAGCCAAAGAACAAGGACCCAACAACTGCTCCTATTCCAAGGACAAATTCACCAAGGGCATCAAGAACTTTGTCCCCTCGATCACCAAGAAGCAATTTTGATCCTCGCTCTCCAAAGTCAGACAGCTTTGATGCAAAGTTGAATGGTCCAAAGAGCCTGGTTATCGATGAAGGTGCTGACATGAAGGGTAACAAACTTGGCACAAATGTGTTTGACTTTGATGATAATGATGAACATGGCCTTAACACCACCCAGCCTCAAGCAGTAACACCTAAGCAGAGAAAGCCATACAGGCGAAGGAAAGGGGAGGAAATTATGCAAAGTCCAACCCGTGTCGGTCTATTTAGTCCTGAACATAAGCCTGAAGACAAGCTTGTTATAGGCAGTCCAGAAATGAATGGTATGTTTAGCCCAGAACACAAGGCAAACTACCCATTAGAAAAGAAAGGCCTGTTCTCACCATCATTCCAACCTGAGCAACAGAAAATTGAAGTCAAACACGTGGCTGATGACAAACCTCCAGAACCCTTGTTCAAAGCTTTCTTCGAAGCAAAATCGAAGACAGATCCAGATGTTGGTAACCCGCTTTTGGCCAGGAAGAATAGTAAAGAGCTTGACAGTACGTGTACTCCATTACCTGGAAGTCTTATTATCAGCAATGTTGATAAGACCATAGATGATGTAGCCAAAGGTTTGTTTGAAAGCACAGATGATGAAGCAGTCAATGGTCCCAATGATCAGACATTATCTCAGAAAAAGAAGCAGACCAAGAAGGCAAAGGAAGAGGATATAAAGTCACCAGGTGCGAAATCACCCATCAAATCGCCAGTGGCAAAATCACCCATGGTTAAATCACCTGCAGGCAAATCACCTGTTGTCAACCCTATGAACAGTCCACCTATTCCTGCAGTTACACCTGGTGTTCATCATCCATTAGTTCTACCTGGTATGGGAATAGGTCAGGCAGTACCATACAGCCAGCCACAGATTGGAGAGCCTCAGTTAGCAGGACACATTCCTATGATGTCTCCCCCAATACCGGTATCTACCGCCAGACCTATTGTATCTACACACCCTGGTCTTGGTCCTTCCATGCCAGAAGTAACCAAACAGTCAGAGATGCCAAAACATCAGGAGCCAGTCATAAATAACCTATATTCACCTCCAGGCAAGACTGTACCACATTCTCCAGTCAGAACAACTGTCCTCATGTCACCACAGAAAAACACCCCTGTACCAACTATGGCTCAAAGTCCAATTTCAACTACTACAAGTGTGACTCCATCCAACGTCACCTCTCCAGGACCTGCTAATGCAACTGGAAGCAAGCTTGAGAATGCCATGGAAGGTGTCCTTAAAGGTGCTATGCCAGGTTTCTTAGTTCCAGGCATATCAGCCAGTTCTGCTATGAATGTTGTTCAGGGTATATCTACAACTGCTGCAGGGTTAATCACAACTGCTGCAGGGTTAACCACAACTGCTACAGGGTTAATCACAACTGCTACAGTATCACAGACGGCAACAGTTGTCACTACTATGTCTGACCTACAGAAGCGTCAGCAACAAATGGACAAACTGGCTCAAGATCAGCAAATGCAGAATGAACAGAAGCAGGTTGAGCAGAAACAAATGGAACTGCAGAAGCAACAAGAGCATCATATCAAACTGAAGGAACAGGAGATGAAAATGATGGAGATTGAACGTAAGGAGATGGAGAGGAAGGAGGTGGAAAGAAAAGAGACAGAGAGAAAAGACACAGAGAGAAAGGAGACAGAGAGAAAGGAGACAGAAAAGAAGGAGGCTGAAAGAAAACAGATAGAGGAACAAAAGAAACTGCATGAAGAGTTGAAGAATAAGGAGGAGAAGAAGAAACAGCTGGAGAAGTTACATGAGCAGTTGAGACAGCAACAAGCAGCAGCTATGCATGGTGTCACTATAGGACCAGGTGGACAACCTGGTCAGCCACCTCTCCTATCACCAGGAGCCATGCAGAGAGCCAGAGCCAGTCTACCATCACCTGCTGAGATCAAGGGTCCACGACCTCATCTACCAGGGCTCCATCAAATGCAACCTGGTGCACCATTTGGTCTACCTATTCAGCACCCTGGAGCCCCTGTCTTGCGTCCTGGACAAATCCCTGCTCACTGGGCACCTGGTATGGTACAGATGGGACAAGATGAACTGTTCATGAAACACCAGCAACTACAACAACAGATAGCACAGGCTCAAGCTCAGGCCCAAAAGGCTCAGGCCCAGTCCTACGCAGAGTTGCAGGCCCAGATTGCCAAACAACAAGCTCAACAAGCACAAGTTCAGGCCAAACAAACGGCACAACACGTTGGCAAGCCTGGACCACAACCAAAAGCACCTCAGAATGCACAGCATGGCAAGAAGACTCCAGAGGCACCAAGAACACCGGTTTCCCAGCCTTCACCACAGACCAGCATGTCTGGTAAGGATGCACCTTTACCAGGCAGTCAGGAGGCTGCTAACCAGCTCACACTGCAGATCAAACAGCAGTTGGCAATGCAAGCTAAACAACAGCAGCATCAACAAGGTCCACAACCTCAACAGCCACAGCATCCGGCACATCTTCATGGCTGGCCAATGCAACACATGCGGCCAGAAATGGCAGGTATGCGACCAGAGATGCCTGGAATGATGCAAGGTATGCGTCCAGAGATGCCAGGTATACGTCCAGAGATGCCAGGAATGCGTCCAGAGATGGCAGGTATACGGCCAGAGATGCCAGGAATGCGTCCAGAGATGGCAGGTATGCGACCGGAAATGGCAGGTATGCGACCGGAAATGGCTGTTATGCGTCCAGAGATGGCAGGTATGCGACCCGAAATGGCTGGTATGCGGCCGGAAATGCCAGGCATGAGACCTGAAACGGCTGGTATGCGACCAGAGATGCCAGGCATGCGTCCAGATATGCCAGGCATGAGACCAGATATGCCACCAAACATGCGACCAGAGCTACAGATGCAGCATATCCGGCCTGAAGCTCCTAAACAGCCTGTGACAGTGGTTGGACCTATGCCAGCAGAGCCAAGGACGTCTGTGGCAGGTCCTGTACCAGGTCTCCCTAGCAACCAACAACAGGTACAGAGAGTGTCGCCTCACCAACCTACCACCAAGTCACCAACTGTTGCACAGACAGCACCTAACATGGTACATGGCTTCACACAACACCAGACTGCTGCACCCAGAGCTCCAAGTCCTGCTGTTGCCAAGGTAACTAGCTTTAACTTGTTACATATGAAAATGTTAGATATCTATCAGTCCATGCACAAGTGTTTCCTTCAATCTTCCATATCACACATACAGCATTTTTTATAAGCAAAACAACGAGGCTTTATAACCTAAGAGTTAAGTTCACACCTACTATCTCCTTATCTAATGCATTTCATAAAGATTTGCATTGAGGTTGTCAACAATTCCATGAAGTAGATTTTAACCTCTTGGCATCAACTTTCAGACGGCCGCAGAAAGACAGGCTTCAGCTGGTCCTAAGTGGGGAGCAGCCAATGGTGTGCCTCCAAGGCCAGGTCATACAGAGGTCAGGACAAGAGTACCCGTCTCAGAAGCTGGTCTGATGACATCTAGAGCCGAACAGTGGGGTAAGTAATTTGATCATAATAAACCTTTACCTTCACTGGAATCGGAATTTTTCAATTTTGGTATCCTCAAAAGATGTTGACAGAGAAATAGATAGATGCTTTAAATGATTCTAGGCAGCTTTTTCTATTAACCTAACTATGTCAATACATGCTAACAGCGACACTTTGAAAGTAATTTTTAATATGTGCATAGTTTGATGAGGATTGTAAGTAAAATTTTGAGTCTTTAGTTTGTGTAGATTTATGTTACAAGTCAACTTGAGCTCTATTGAAATGCTGTATCTCGCTATTACAGGAATGAATGGTCCATCACCTCAGCCCCCAGGTGTAAGTGGTCCTAGGCCCGCCCACCAGCAGCCTCCCTCCGCCCACCAGCAACAGCCAGAGCACGCCCTACAGCTCACCCACCCACAGGCACAGAGTGTCACTCCTAACCCGTCTGAAATTATCAACAAAGACAAGTTCATACAGCAACAAGTACGTTTTGCTCAATTTGTATTCACTTCTGTGTATTGTGTAATCTTTTCTCTTCAGTTTTGTAAGTGAATCGATAAAACCTAGAAACGTTATGTATCAGCAAACTTAAATT